>Ga0182237_100001_pt1 | contig 293182 bp, 291 predicted proteins | sample hydfratesGB_TF_B_FD_132457 | JGI IMG/M metagenome (GOLD analysis project Ga0182237, IMG submission 132457) | Subsurface microbial communities from deep shales in Ohio, USA - hydraulic fracturing test GB_TF_B | ecosystem: Environmental > Aquatic > Deep subsurface > Shale gas/oil reservoir >... | reverse complement strand
ATAGCGGCAGGGTAACTCCTGTACCCATCCCGAACACAGAAGATAAGCCTGCCAGCGTTGTATACTGTACTAAAGTGCGAGAGCCTTTGGGAACTATGCATCGCTGCTGACTCAACTTATTGACTTTTACTAATTCTCTATATTTTTTCTTAATTATGCTATCTGCAATATCTTTCCTCCTACTATCAACTCGCTAGATAAATCAATACCAAATCTCCAATTTTATTACAGCCTGATGCTGAAGGGAAGATTAGAGGAAGAGGATTTAGATAGATCGAATGAATTCAATAAAGGAATAATGGTTTATTTCCCTGATATTCCTTCAATCATCTGCTTGCCTTCTTCTGTAGCACTATATATTATCCAATTTCCTTCTCTGGTTCCTTTAATAATACCACTTCCACTTAATATTGAAAGGTGGTACGATAACTTTGAATCAGGTACTTTCAGAATATGCTTTATTATGCATACACAGAGAGGTTGCCTGGCTACCATATATAGTATCTTCAATCTGAGTGGGGATGATAATGCATGGTGAATCTCACTCCATCTTTTGAATTCATCTTCAGGAGGCATTTTTTTATAAAGGTTGTCCACTCCTCCTTTATGTTCTATTTCGCATTTTATGGGTTCGGGAATAATCATTTTTTCACCTGCTATAATAAAGACTGAACTTGGATATATTGTCTTTCTCCTTTTCACATTTTCCATTACCATTCAAATACACATATATACTATCACCGGTATCTATTGCTCCCATGACCGCTGTATTCGAAATACTGCAAAAAGACGCAGCTGGCCGTATTGGTAGACTGCATACACCACATGGTGTTGTTGAAACACCAACGGTTATGCCAGTTATCAATCCCAACATAAACACAATACCCTCTTCTGAAATGCATCAGTTTGGTGCACAAATACTTATTACAAATTCATATATCATTTCTCGCAAGGACAAACTCAGGAACGTCGCACTGGAAAAAGGCCTGCATCATCTTCTGGATTTTGATGGTCCCATTATGACAGATTCAGGTTCTTTTCAACTATCCGTTTATGGGGATGTTGAAGTAACAAACGAACAGATTATAAAGTTCCAAAAAAACATTGGTTCTGATATTGCAGTCCCCCTTGACATTCCAACCCCTCCTGATGTCTCTTACAAAAGGGCAGAAGGCGAACTTGAAACTACTCTTGAAAGAGTGATTGCAGCCAAGGAAATTGTAACAGATAATATGCTTTTGGCGGGTCCTGTACAGGGCTCCACTTATCTGGATCTCAGGGCCCACAGTGCGAAAACCCTTTCAAAACATGCCTTTGATGTATATCCTATCGGAGCTGTGGTTCCTCTCATGGAATCCTATCGTTATGCGGATCTGGTTGATGTTGTTATTTCTTCCAAAAAGGGTCTTGATCCTGTGAAACCGGTCCATCTATTTGGTGCCGGTCATCCAATGATGTTTGCTCTTGCTGTAGCAATGGGATGTGACTTATTTGATTCAGCAGCTTATGCCCTTTATGCAAAAGCAGGACGCTATATAACTGTTACCGGAACATCTCATCTTAAAGATCTTCAGTATCTTCCATGTAATTGTCCGGTGTGTTCTGCTCATACTGCATCGGAAATTAAATCTGCTTTCAACTCCACAGAATTACTGGCAAGACACAATCTGTATGTGACCTTTGCAGAAATTCGCAACATCAAGCAGGCCATAAGGGAAGGTAACTTGTTAGAACTTGTGGAACAGCGGTGCAGGAGCCATCCCTCAATGCTGTCAGCTCTTAAAAGATTGTACAATTACAGTCCCTGGCTTGAAAGACTTGATCCGTTTTCCAAATCCACTTTCTTTTATACCGGGCCCGAATCCTCAAAAAGACCGGAAGTTGCACGATTTAAAGAAAGACTTGGCCGCTTTAATCTGGATGGTAAAATTCTTATACGCTCAAAATCTGTGAAAGACGAAGCAACTTATGATCATGTCCTGAATTTCAAGCCTCCATTTGGAGCATATCCCGTTGAACTCTCTGAAGTATATCCTTTCAATGCGGAAATCCCTGATGAAATGGATCCAGGTGCAATAGGTGTGGCGTTACAAAACGTAATAGGACTTATTAGTAAAAACAGGAATGGATTATTTTATTTGAATCTCCCAAAACAGTACACTGTTCATCCACTCTATGAAGATCTCAAGAAGAATGCCATTCCTTTAGATGAAATGCCCAATGAAAATCTTTAACTAAACTGACAGAAATCACGGATTTGAATCTAATCCCGGGTGATTTACTTGGTATCTACAACTGGATCAAAGTCCCGCAACCCCTATCTGGAACTACTCAGGCCTGAAATAGCTGATATGGATCTTGCCCTGCCGGCAGCAAGTGCATTGCTTGCATCATATATATACGCCGGAGGTCTACCTTCGGTTTTACCTTTCATTATTGCAATTATTGGTGGTTATGCTGCGATAACAAGTTCTTATGTGTTCAATGACTGTTGTGATATTGATATAGATAAGATTAACCTGCCCGGAAGGCCCATCGCATCTTCTACTCTCACGCAGGAACAGGGGCTCAAATATGCCTTTGTCCTTGTAGTTATTGCATCAATAGCTGCCTTGTATCTGAATCCCGAGTCTTTTGTGGTACTTGTGATAGCAGTTAGTACTATAAGCATATATTCAAAATTTGCTAAAAGATCTACCTACTTAAGCTTTGTACCAGTGGGTATTGCATACGGGCTTGTACCGATTGGTATCTGGCTTGCTTTTGATCCTGCGGGAATTCTAAAGGGTGCGGACACTTCCATTCTTCCCCTTCCCGGGATTTTCCTGGGTATTATGATGTGTGTTACCGATTGGGGATTTACTCTTTCCGGTGTCTCCAGGGATGTGGAAGGTGATCGGGCTAAAGGTGCGCCTACATTCCCTGTAGTATTTGGTGTACCTGCGACATCTAAATTGGTGACTGCCTGTTGGATTATAGGTGTAATTTCTTCCCTCATAATAGGTTGGACGGCACAACTTGGTCCTATTTTCTTCACAGGGGCAATTCTTGCGGGGATGTGGATGATTATCCAGTCCCTTGATTTCATCAAAAATCCTCTGCCCGAAAGAGGAGGAATGCTTTTCCTTCAGGGTTCTCGCTACAGGGGCGTAATGTTTGGTTCCCTGATAATTGATGTAATTCTGTCTATAGTTTCTGAGGGTTATGTGAATATTCTATGGTGATTTATAATGGATGCTGATGTCATTGTGGTCGGTGCTTCCCCTGCCGGTTTAGCTGCTTCCAGAGTAGCGTCTGAGCAGGGTTTGGATGTCCTTTTAATGGACAAACAAGACGTATTGGGTGAAAACACACATCCTGCTAACACTTTTTTTAAAGGAATGTTTGACAGGGCCGGTGAAACTGTGGATAGTTCCTATGTCCTCAAAAATTTAAGAGGGGCCAATATTGTAGCCCCTTCCGGATCCTATGTGGGAGTCGAAAGTCCCGCTTATTTTCTGGACCGCCCTGCATTTGACCGGTATTACATACAGAAAACCAGGGGTTCAGGTGTTGATATTGCGACATCAGTTGAAGCATATAATGTATTGAAAAATGATGAAGGGGTTTCTGTGAGTACTTCGCAGGGCACCTTCGATTCTAAACTTGTAATAATCTCAGATGGAATCAATTCTAAACTCGCTTCTCTTTGTGGCCTTTCTGCAATGAAACATCCGGATGATATAGCTTGGGCTATGGAGACAGAGGTAGAAGGTGAGGGGATTGGTGAGCCGGACATGTTTGAATATTTCGTGGGAAGCGTGGCTCCCGGATGGAAATCAACTTATTCTCCCTGTGGAGGCGACAGGGCAACCCTGGGTGTCTATGTAAGAAGGCATGGCAGGGATGTATCTTCCTTTTTTGATAGGTGGGTGGATAAATTCAAGCGGATGAAGGGTTTGTCAAATTTAAGCATAGGTGAAGTGAAAACCGGAGGGGACCCTATCGCTACTATTCCCAACCAGATGGTTGCTGATGGTATTATGCTTACAGGAGGTGCATCCGGACAATCGGGCATTGGCTATTCCATACACGGAGGCAAAATGTGTGGAAAAGTTGCTGCTGAAAGTATACAGGAGGGGAATACCTCTGCTCGTTTCCTGTCCCGTTATTCACATAGGTGGGCAAAGGAATACAGGACCGAATATTATTTGGGTAGAATGGCGCTTGAAACTCTTCGCAAAATGGATGATAGTGAGATAAACAGTATGATGGAAGTTTTCAAACAGGAGGACCTATCTTTCCTCCAGGGTTCATCTCTTCAAAAAGCATTACAGGTCTCTCTTTTCATGCTAAAAAAGAAACCGTCATCGCTTCTTGGATTTAGTGCATTCCTGAGAAACAGGTGATGTGTGGTAACATGAAATACGATTTTTATAGAAATCCCTTCTTCAAGGTTTATGCTACTGTTGAAAACGGACGTGTCAATATGCATACCTCAGGTCTTGCATCAAAAGCAGTGAAACCGCTGCTATCAGATATGATGGATATGTTCGATGGTTCCAAACCGGCCCTTGTAAATGGTGAGTCTCTTGTGTTCTCCACCTGGATGCCCCCTATCCCAGGAAAGGCTTTTGACAGGTTGGTTTCCAGCCAGATGGGGTATATGAGGGGGAAAATGGTTCCTGAACAGGTGACAATTTCCATCACCGAGGAATGTCCCAACAGGTGTCTGCATTGTGCGTTGCCTAATACAAATAACAGGGCATCTCTTTCACCCGAGATTGTAAAAAATGCTATTGACCAGTGTCTGGAAATGGGTTCAACTTTAATTATTTTTGATGGGGGCGAACCTCTGTTATATGAAGGACTTGAAGATCTCATTAACTATGTTGATAATGAGAAGGCAATAAGCGGTCTGTTTACTTCCGGTGTAGGTCTGGATTTTGCAAAAGCCCTGGCATTAAAAGAAGCAGGCCTGAATATGCTCAGTGTCAGTCTGGACAGTGCATTCGAAGCAAATCATGACAGGATGCGTGGCAGGACAGGTGTTTACAGGGCTGCTATGTCTGCTATAGAGAATGCCCTTGATGTCGGATTACTGGTAAATATCTATGTCGTAATTTCTCCTTCTAATATCGATGAGCTGGACGATTTCTACCAGCTTGCAAAGGACATGAGTGTACATGAGATCACCTTTTTTGAGATCGTACCCACGGGTCGATGGTTTGATCATAAGGATGACCTTCTCTCATCCGGGGACATGCAAAAATTCAATGATTTTATTGAGCGTTCAAACAATATGAGTGGACCCCGTATATTTTCGGTTCCTCATGTATTGCGCAAAATGGGATGCTTTGCGGGTAAAAAATGGTTGCATATAACCCCTGAAGGAAATGTCAGTCCATGTGCATGCATACCAATTTCGGTGGGTAACATACATGAAGAAAAAATAAATAAAATATGGGATAGAATCCGGAAAGATCCTGTCTATAAAGCAAAAACATGTCTTATGCGGGATGATAATTACAGAAATCAATATGTCCTTAAATATATATGAAATATAATCAGGGTTTCCCCGGATAATTATTTCCATTCTTATAGAAGACCGGACTTCTGGAGAGTCATGAGGTTTTCTGTAGTAAGTTTCTCGCCGGATTTGAACTTATCAAATATATCCTCGGCATCCTTACGGACTTCTTCCATGTCTGCGCCTTTCCTGCCACCATCTTTCTTCTTGAGTTTGCGAAGTTCTTTGTCAATATCCCGGATTTCCTTCTGAGCTGCAATGAAAGCCTTGTGCTGTTCATCTGCTTTTTCCTGGATTTGTACAAACTCTTTATGTGCAGTATCGGATTCCGCGCGTATCTTATCCGCTTCTTTGAAAGTGGTAATCATCTTGTCATGATATTCCTGAGCTTTCTGAGCATATTCAGAAAGGGTTGTATGGTAGCCGGAAGCCTCTTCCCTGATTTCCTGTGCTTCCGTAAGCAGATCGTTTAGCTCAGTATTACTTTCAATTTGCTTTTTCTTTGTATCATAAAGTTTCCGGAGTTCGGATATCTTGTTGACCAGTTCTTTTTCTTTTGATGGTGTAAGCACTTCGGTCTGCTGTGAGAATTCCAGCCTGTCGATATCCTTGCGAATCTCTTTCAGGGATGGTCCCGTAAGATTATTGGCACTTCTGAGCTCATCAACTTTTCCAAAAAGTTCATTTGCCTTTTCATTGGTCTTATCACGAAGCCCCTTGAATTCCTGGACTTTTTCGTTGTTTTCATCACGAAGTTTTTTGTATTCCTGTGCTTCGTTGATAAGATCCTTGGTCTTTTTGTTGAGCTCATTGCGTTTAGATGCAAGTGTACTTGCCTGTGCATTAAGTTCATTACGTTTATTCTTGTGTTCTTCAGAGGCGTCCCTCAGATCTTTCCTTTTGTCTTTCAGTTCTTTTTGCATATTCGATTTATCCTCCCGGTCCAGCAAATGTAGCTGGCATTTCATGCATTTCTAATGCACGATACTTCAGGACCCACTTTATTGTAGTGAATCAATCACGGAAATTAATGCCCTAAGATCCTTCTTTGAAATTATGACATCTGCATGTTGATGGAGAATTGGTTTTGGATTGAATGCAATCGAATAACCTGCTCTCTTAAATATACAGACATCATTTGCCCCATCTCCTACCACGATACAATCTTCGGGTAGGAAGCCATTCTTTCTGGCAATTTCTTCAAAGGCAACTTCTTTTGAAAGGTTTTGTGTCATAGGGCCAGACACTACACCTGTCAGATATCCATTTTTCACCTCTAGAGTGTTGGCATATACGTAATCGATGTTGAGTAATTTTGCAACCCTGTCAGAGGAAAGAGTAAATCCTCCGGATAACATTGCAGTTTTGTATCCAAGTGATTGTACATGCTCAAGGAGTTCTTTTGCACCAGGCATTAGTTCGATCTTTTCAACCGCGTCCTTTGCCTTTGTAATTTCCAGACCTTTAAGGAGTTTCACTCTTTCCAGAAGAGCCAGATGGTAGTCAAGTTCTCCTCTCATTGTGCGATCTGTAATCTGTGCAACTTTGTCTGCCACTCCTGCAGCAAGTGCAAGCTCATCGATACACTCAGCATCTATTAGGGTGCTGTCCATATCAAAAACAATCAGTTTAGAAAAATTTCTGTTAGAATTGCTGGCTAAAGTCACTTCATCAAACCTGATCATTTGAGATAATAATAGAGGTATGTAGGAAATATGGCTGTAGATTAGTTACATTGCTTTTAACTTTTTCGGATAATAATATCTGCTATTCCCTCTCTTGTTTAACAATTTAGTACTGTTATGTGTAAATCCAAAAATAATATATGCTACGTAGTTATTTTCCCTCTGTGATTATATGGTAAAAGTAGGATTTATCAAATTGGGTAACCTGGGTATGAGCCAGGTCATTGACCTTGTACAGGATGAAATTGCAGCCAGGGAAGGTATCAGCACCCGCGTGTTTGGTACTGGTCCCAAAATGGACAAGGAAACAGCAGCTTCTACTGATGAATTGAAGGCATGGGAGCCTGACTTTGTTGTAATGATCAGCCCCAACGCAAGTGCACCGGGTCCCAAATCTGCCCGTGAGTTATGGAACGATTATCCATGTATTGTCGTCTCTGACGGACCTACCAAGAAAGATGACAGACAGGCTCTTGAGGATGCAGGTTTCGGTTACATTATAATGACTGTTGATCCTCTTATCGGTGCCAAGACAGAGTTCTTAGATGCTGTCGAAATGGCCTCCTTTAACTCTGATGCAATGAAAGTCCTTTCCACTTGTGGTGTGGTCAGGCTTCTCCAGGAAGAACTTGATGCGGTAACTGCTCAGGTCGATGAAGGCAAATCCGGTGCAGACCTTGAACTTCCACACATTCTTGCAAAACCACAGAAATGCATTGAACGTGCCGGTTTCAATAACCCTTACGCTAAAGCAAAGGGTCTTGCAGCCCTCCACATGGCAAGCAAAGTCGCAGAAGTAAACATGCCAGCCTGCTTTATCCTTAAAGAGATTGAAGATGTTGCTCTCACTGCAGCAGCAGGCCATGAACTCATGCGTGCAGCCGCACAGCTTGCAATTGAAGCCAGGGAAATTGAGAAAGCCAATGATTCTGTGTTCAGGCAGCCTCATTCCAAGAAAGGTGCCCAGCTTCAGAAAATAAAACTTTATGAGAAACCACAGAAAGTGTAAACTCACTTTCTTTTTTATTTTTAAGAAATGGATCCACTGACAATTGTTATTATTGCACTACTTTTCTTTGCACTGGCAGTGCTTTTAACGGCCTTTTTCTTAAAATCTGCAATATTGATGTCACACCAGCAGGATGAAGATATAAACCTGAAAGAAAAGAAATTATAATTTTTATATGTTTCATTTCGGGCAGGACTTATTTATCAGTATGAACATATACTATGCTAGTTGGTATAGTTTATATTAGATTTCTAAACGCAGGTGGTTTTTTGTCGGAAACAGATTACAAAAGTGATGTACATATTATCACAGAAAAGGTAAAATCCGAAGAGCCTATTTTAATAGAAGGGTTCCCGGGTATCGGGCTTGTGGGTAATATTGCAAGTCAGCAAATAATTGAAGAACTCAATATGGAATATATAGGTTCCATAGAATCCCGTTATTTCCCTCCCATAGCAGTGCTCTATGAAGGGATAATCAACATGCCTGTCAGGATATATGAAAATCCGGCTCTCAATCTTATAATGGTTGTGTCGGATATCCCCATCAATCCTTCTATTTCCTATGATGTAAGTAAGGCCCTTCTTGATTGGGCTGAGTCGGTAAATGTAAAGGAAATCATTTCAATTGCCGGTATTGCTACCATGAGTGAAGAACCCGTTGTATTCGGTGCTGCTACGACTGAGGAAATGCTGGAACGCATAAAAGAAAAAGTGGAAATATTCCAGATGGGTACAATATCGGGTATATCCGGCAGTATTATGGCGGAATGCTTTATGCGTAAACTTCCTGCCATCAGTCTTCTGGGAGCTACACAAACCCAGAATCCGGATCCAAGGGCCGCTGCAGCTGTAATAAAGATACTAAATGACTTCTGCGATTACTCAATAGATACGGAAAGTCTCATCGAGCAGGCTGAGAAGATTGAAGCTGAGATGCAGAAACTTGCAGAAGATGTGCGGAGCACGGAACAGCCTTCTTCCACCAGGAAAGAGTTCCCTATGTATGGGTGATCTAAATGGAATATGTTGCTTTAACCGGAATCTCTCATGATGTAGTTACAGATCTTAAGAACCATGGGCTAAGGACGATTGAGATCAGAAGTCCTCATAATTTTTTCACGGCACTGAATCTGCACGTAGGAGATAATATTTTCCTTACTTCCACAAGTACACAGGATTTGACTGCAGGCACAAAGGGTATTATTGTAAAACTAATGCAGCATCAGGTTTCTACGCATCGTATAATCAACGGTACGGATAATTTTTACGAGGAAAGGGAAATGACCATGATACGTATCCAGCTGCAATCTAGATGTATGGCAAGGGTGAGGAAAGTGCTCTCCAATCAGATAGGGCAGATTACCCTTGTTGATGCCGAAGAAATGTCCTTCTATGATGCCCGTTGATCAATCAAAGGTATTCGGGATTATTCCCAATGCCTTTTCTACTTTTTCCAGCATGTCATAGCGTATTCCGATAGGTACTTCTTCGCTGCTATACTTGCTGTGTTTTCTGGATCCTTTGCAGCCAAAAGACAGACCAATTCCTTTATTCAGGGTCCCTGCTACACAATCACTGCATACAGAAGCTGCGCCGATTGTTTGAATGTCTGCCGGAGCTCCATTATAATAGGCCATCGCCTGGATTATTCGCATTGCTTTTTCCGGTTTCAGGTACAAAATACAAAGATCAAATTTTGTGCTGTTTTTTGAAAGAGGTTCGATTTTCAAAGTCCCGTATTCCTTTTCCAGCCGGCTGAGGGAAAGGACCGCATTTTCTGCGATTTCGTATGATGCGTATCTACCTGTATTAAAATAATATTCAGCCGGGGGTTCATTGCTTTTACCAAGTATGAATTTGCCGACTCTGCATCGTTGTGCTGTAATCAAGGATTGTTTTCCATATCTTGCATCGGTAATAATTTCGCAGAAAAGTTTCTCCGATACGTCCCCTCTCGTACTGTCCTGGAAAGTAATACAAACCGGACTTCCTTCATCCATGATGCCCTTTATGCTTTTCATCCACTCATGTACCACCGCGTTTACCCCTTTTCTTTTTCTCTTCTCCTGCACATCGATGAGCAATCCTTAATGGTTCAGGCATTTTGTTTCCTCTCAAGCACTTTTTTGTGATATCCAGGCAACTCCTGGTAGATGTCAGATGTCCGACTGTAATTACGATTGGTTTTGTTTCGGGCAATACTTTAAGGAGCCAACCTTTTTGTGTTCCTTCATGATACAATGGCTGGGCTTCTTTTTCTTTTTGTGGCATTTTTGCTCTGCCACAAAAAATTCTTTTTGTAATCCCGATTGTAGGCTTATCCAGGACCACTCCAATATGAGAGGTAAACCCGGCGTTTGCAGGATGGGTGATACCACAGGCATTGATCATAAGCAGATCGGGTTTGTGGTTGAGCTTCTGGTAGGCTCTTATTGTCCCTTCCCCCTCACGAAATGAAAAAAATCCCGATATATAAGGAAAACTTATCTTTCCAATATGAACTGTCCTTTCGACAAATTCCATTGTGGGATATTTTAGTACGACAATACAGCATATTACAAGGTCTTTGAAATAGGTACAGTCAGTACCCCCAATAAGTTTGATATTTTCAAACCCATCAATGGTGACAACCTGTCTGCCTATTTCTTCCTGAAGATTTCTGAACCACTATAGAGCGGAATCTGGCAGTTTTTTCATGAAATTTCTGTCTTTATCGTGGTAAACACAGGTCCCCGTATGTCTATTTTCTTGTTTTTGCCGGTCACGTAACGCTGGGCAAGGGGGGAGAGTTTAATGTTGATTTCTGCAGGTGTCTTTATTATTCGTGCACGTGTCTCAATTTCAGTATCGCCTTTTGCAACAGCATCTTCGACCTCTGTTGCGGCCTTTGCTGCCAGTGCTTCAATAAACCTGACACCAGTCCTTGCTGAATGATTGGAAAATGCTTTTTTCCATTTTTTATTATTTGGCAATCCCAGGATATCGTTATTGTAAATTACAATCTCATTAAAAGCAGCCGGGCCACAGAGTTTAGTGTCTTCTTCTGGTTCAATAACTGAAACCTTTACATTGTGCCCTTCAATTTCTCCTTCCCATGCAGGGAACTGGCAGGGGCTGGGTTCGGATGCATGGGCCTCACACTGTTTAACAATGGCTTCGAATATTTCCCTGCCCTGGGGTGTTTTAGGTATCATGTCAATTTCGACATGTCTGGCAAGTTCGCTGTCGGACATCTCCCATTCAGAGTACAATTCCATCTGTGGATAGCTCATGCCCCGCAGGTCAGTGGCCTCATGGATGATCATGGCAAGCCTTTCAACTCCAAGGCCCAGATTCATCACAGGATAGGGTATATCATATTTTGAAAGAGGTATCGGGGAATATATTCCAAAAGTAGCAATTTCTACCCATCCATCCGAATATTTGGTATTGGAATCTACAAGTTTTGGGTGGTATGCAAATACCTCTATCTGGGTATCCGGACTGTAATATTTACTGCGTTTTTCATCGGGCCTGAACTGGAATTTCTCAAAACCAAACTGAGACAACAGGGCCTGGGCAACAGCTTTGCCGTGATCTACGGTCACATCCTCGTCCATGATAACACAGGATGCTGAATAATAGGTCATAAGCCTGGCAGCATCTTCCTGTTGTTCCCGACGGAAACACCTGTCGATGGAGAACAAATTGAATGGTGGTTCACGGCGCTTGAGAATCTCTGAAAGGCTGATAAACCAGCCGGAGGTCATATGGCTGCGCAGGGTACGTTTGCCTGCTTTGGGTGTCAGTTCCTTAAATTCCGGGAACACCTGATCTATTACTTCGACTATGAGGGAATCTGACACGTCCAGTTTTGCGGCCATTTCGGGGACAAGATCATCGCCTTCGATCTCTCCTTTCTTATAGGCGTGCAGGACCTTTCGTATTATATCAATATCTTCTGTGGAAAGATCTCCCAGCATTTCTTTTATTTTAGAGATACGCTCATCGGATATGCCGGCATTTGGTCGGGGAAGTCCTGCCAGGTAGAAACATCTGTCAAGTACGGCCAGTGCTTCATGGCCGAATTGTTTGTGCACTTCCTGTTCATCAACAATAATGGGATTCATCATCTCCTCAAAACCCATGCGAAGGTAGGCTTCCCTGAGTTTAGCAATAGTATCATAAACAGGATGGGGTTTACCATAGTTGATTGATGTTATAGGATAGCGCTCATTGAACAGGGGTTTTTTGATATATTTTGCGCTATCGTTCCAGGCCCTGTCAAAATCTTCGCTGGCATCTTCTCTTATTTTATCAGGATCGAATTTCATATGAGTTCCCTTTTAAATTTGCTTTATTTCCTGAGAATTCGTCATTAATTTCTGGAATTTATATTGCTGTAATGCGTGTGTCAGATCTCCTCTGGTCTTTTCATTCAGGGATCTGAGATTTGCGGTAATTACATCAGGGTAATCAAACATTATTAAAAGTGAATAAATGTTATCCATTATCTGTAAATATTTTTCCCCTCTGCAGGCTTGTCTTCTCTTATCAGATCAAGTACATGTCTTCTCAATTCGCCGCCGACTTCTGCCAGGCCACTATGATAGGCTGAATCTTCGACTTCCATCTGCTGATGAGTTGGCAATTCTTTGTGTCTTATTTTCACATAGTATAGAATAGGTAATAATACATTCCGCATATTCCTGCTGTGCCTGGCCCACAGGTCCTTTGTAATATATTTCAGGGTATTTTCCCAGGGTTTCATTCATTTCCTGGATATAATTACGAGCAGTCAGGAGATTCTTTTTGACAGTATCCCTGTCTTTGCGATGAATGGCGATAGTAGTTGTACGGCACGCTCTGACAAGTTTACGTGACAGGGCCAAGCCCCTTTCCCGTGCAGCATCCTTTTCTTCAAAATTTCCAATAAGGATACCGGTAATAGAATCCATGTTTCCTGGGGATTATCTAGATAAAAAAAAGATACCTGATGAATTATTCATCCACAGGTATTGTTTCAAGCTGACTTGCTACATTCCAGATTAATGTACGGGTATGAAGGGGAATGTTTGGGTCATTGCTGATGTCTTCAAGAATGGATATGCTTGAAGAAGCTCTCAGGAAAAGGGCTTCACTGTCATCGTTTAATTTTTCTACGACTTCGGTGGCGGAGCGCCTGATATTTCTTGGGACTGAATTATCGTTTGCTATGTGCTCCAGTACCTGTGTGCATTGCTCTATAACATCTTTAGTATTAACAGACAGCATTTTGATCACCTTGAGTTAATTAGGGACATAAAATAAGGGTTAGTTCTGTATGTCTAACTAATAATCTCATATAAAAACTTACCCGTTTGCTGGAATCTTATCTTATGGAAGTTGCTGCCCGATTCAGTCAGATTTAAATTCCTGGGTGGACTATTACCTCTTTGTACTGAATGCTGTATTCCGGCCACATATTATTCTTTTAGTTGTGATGTGATAATAATGGGAAGAAATGATGACGATGCTAAAATAAGAAGAATTTCCAAATTGCTTGAACTGGGTGGCACAATGCTTGCACAACATTGTGATACTTGTGGATCTCCTTTATTCCGTTATCAAGGGCAGGTCCTATGTCCTCTATGTAACGTTGCAGAAGAGGGGGAAGAGGACCAAAATGAAAAGGTAGAGGAAATGATTCCTTCTGTTGAAACAGAAGTATCCACGGGAATAAAAGAGGAGTTTGAAACAGAGCCTGTTGAAAGTAAATCGAAGGTTTCTTCGGAGCAACCGCACGCCAACTTTCAGGAACCAGTATCTGATTCATTGCATGCTGAAAGGAAGGGCTCAAGTCCCCTTGAACAATTGATAGAATCCAAACTTGTTGAAATAGCAAAAAATATTCAATCAGAATCAGATCCCCGGCGTGTAGAAGACGCTTTTGATCTTATCGAGAGGGGAATGAATATTCTGGAAAGGATAAGGCACAATTCCTGATCTTATCCTTTATATTCGCTACAAACCACTTCTCTAATACGTGCAGCGGTTTTAGGACCAATGAGTTTCACTTCCCTGAGTTCTTCTTCGCAAGCTTTCATTACAGCCTCAACAGACCCGAAATGTTCAAGCAGGTTGCGTGCTGCTTGTGGTCCAATCTGGGGTATTGCGGATACAATATATTCCTGCTGCTTTGAAAGGATTGGAGCAGCTTTTTTCCCGTGGGGATTGATAGGTTTTTTTTCCTTTCCCTGCTGTCTTTTAGCTATCTGGAGTATGAGAGCTGCTGTTTCCTCTGCGTCCCTGGTATGGAGAATGGTTGTTTCAAAATCCATTGATATTGATAACATTGCACCGTAAATGGAAGAGGGATTGATACGCCGGGCGTTGAATAGTCCTTCTCCTTCTATAATCAGGATGGTTTTTTCATAAGTGCGTGTCAGGTTTGAAAGCTGCTCGAAGAGCTTTCCCTCAATAAGTGAATTCACGAAATCGCCGGTTTCCTTTCTCTCGATAGCGACATTCTCACTGACAACGTAATCTCCTACTTCGAGAGTTTTTACACTAAGGGATGCACCTGCTTTTTGTAGATTGCGTGTTACAGTACTGCGTATCTCTCTTTGATCTGCCACGACTTCCGGTCCGTTTTCATCTTCAGGCCCCACGCGGTTGTCGAAATCTTCAAGACTGCGCTGCTTTTCTTTAATGAAAGGATTTTCGTGTTCATCTGTGGATAGTGTTTCCTGGAGTTGTCTGATATTTCCCTGCATCTTCTTTTCCCGGTTTGCACTGCTCCAGTAGTAACCTTCGTCCCGGGTCCCCTTTGTTACCAGAACTACAACCCTGCCGGCATGTTTGCGGCCGGTTCTCCCCTTTCTCTGGATACTGCGTATTTCTGAAGGAATTGGTTCATAAAAAACAACCAGGTCTGTTGCAGGTATATCCAGTCCCTCTTCAGCAACGGAAGTTGCAACAAGTACATTGAAGTTTCCCTGTTTGAAATGATCGATTATTTCGATCTGTTGTTTCTGGGTCAGGCCTTTGTCTCTGTATTTTGAACTCTGGCCTACAAATTTCACTGGATTTATATCTTCAATATTTGATAGTGCATCTGTTACCATTTCTGCGGTATCCCTGAAATTGGTAAAAACGATCACTCTTGAATCTGGATTGGAGGTTAATTGTTCTTTTACAATGTTACACACGGTCTCAAGTTTGGGATGCTCTGCACCGCACTCTTTAATACGATAGGATAATTGCCTCATGAACAGGTCTTCCATGAGTCTTTTAGAAGCTTTACTCGCTCCCTTTGTACAGGCTTCCCTCTCCAGGCGGTCCACATATTTGGCAAGAGCCCCTACTCCCTGGGTTTCAATAACTTCTATTGCATGGCCTGCTTTGAGGATTTCTGCCATGAGGGATATGGAACTGTATACAGAAGGATCAGGGTTTCCACTTCTGAGTTGGCCCTGCATTTTTCTCTGGAGTCCCAGTAGTTCCTTTTTTGATGTTTTTTTCCCGTAGGGCAGTCTGTATCCCAGTTCATCCAGTTTTTGGATTCTGTCTTCCAGGACTTTATCAAGCAAATCCTTGAGCCTTTGCATTTCATCGGGCAATTTTAAGTGAACCCATTCGACTTGTTTATGGTGGATATATGGGGTAACATCAGAATCGTCTTCTGTTTTGACTGCCACTTTTTCGATATGAAGGCTTTCGCAGACCTCTGCTATCTTTTCATCAGAGCTTCCCGGGCTTGCTGTAATTGCCAGACACAGGGGTTCTTTTGCCTGGTTGAAATATTCCTCTGCAATGTAGGTATATGAGTAGTTTCCAACAGCACGGTGTGCTTCATCGAATGTTATGTGGGCCACGTCCTGAAGACTGATCCTTTTTGTGAGCAGGTCGTTCTCGATGACCTGGGGCGTGGATACTATTACTCTGCCCTTTTCCCACATATTTTCCCTCTTTGCAGGAGGGAGATTTCCCGTAAATGTCATCACTTCTTCAGGTTCCAGGTTTAACATCTGGCTAAAAAAAGCTGCGTGTTGTTCGACCAGTGGTTTTGTGGGTGATAACATCACCACCTTTTTTCCCGTAGCCTCCAGTTTTGACGCCATGACAAGCAGAGCTACTATTGTTTTGCCCAGCCCTGTGGGAAGGACTACCAGTGTAGAGGAAGATAGTGCTTTGCCTGCCAGGTCAAGCTGGTAGAGACGTTGTTCGACAGAATCGGTTTTAATCAGGGGATGTTGTATGTACTTTACCATATTACCCTTTACTTATCTTTAAAGGGGAAATAACAAACAATCTTTATTAATATCTTAGCAAAGCGGATTGAAAGTATTAGAGGGGGCTTCCCGCCTCCTCAAACACCATATTTCCACTGATTAATTTTTCCAGGTTTCCTTCAAGATCGCTTACATGGGTGCGAACCTGTTTCATGGTATCTCTTTCACGAATTGTAACGGTATCATCTTCAAGGGTGTCGTAGTCAATAGTTACCGAATATGGAGTACCTATTTCATCATTCCTTCGGTATCTTCTTCCGATGGTTCCCGAATCATCATAAGCCACCATCAATCCCATGTCCTTTAGGTTACTTACGATCTGCCTGCCTTTATTGACCAGTTCATCACTGTTTTTCATAAGTGGCAGGACTGCTACCTGGATTGGGGCGATTTCGCTTTTAAATTTGAGAAGAATGCGCTCCTCTTCCTTTTCGTCCTCAGCTGTAGGGGCCATTTCGGTTTCATAAGCATGTTCCAGTAATGTGTAGAATATCCTGTCGATTCCATAGGACGGTTCGATCACATGGGGTACCACAGTTTCCCCGCTTATTTTTTCTTCCACTTCTTCAGCTGAAACAACATCTTTTGGTACTGAAACTTCTTCGCCGTTGACTAATACTTTTATATCGTCATCTTTTTCGAGTTCTTCAGGCCCGAGTTGCTTGAGGGCTTCTGCAACATCCTTTGCTTTTTTCCTGAATAGGGGGCCTAGTTTTCCCATATCCGGTTTTACAGCAAATTTTTTCACCATTTTAGGTTCATCATATTCAATATAGACAGCCAGCTCATTTTTGCTCATTTTTGTATGCGCATTCAGGTCATAGTCGGTCCTGTCAGCAATACCCACTGTTTCTATCCATCCAAAACGAGATGTCTTGATTTCGCCATCCCAGCAATCGATTGCATAATGTGCCATTTCATCTTTTTTATGCTGGCGGAATCTCAGTTTATCAGGAGATATACCAATACGTTTGAGGAAACGGTTGGTAAGAGCGATATGGTATGCAAGGAATTCATGGGCAATGATATTATTGTCAATTGCTTCCCGGATTGTCATTTCCTCCAGTTCCCCTCTTTCCTGGGCTTTATCGGAATAAAGTATTATCAGGTCATTCTCCACTGCAGTAATTTCTGGATGTGTTTTTTCTTGTGGATGGATGAATATTTCAGCTTCAGCCTGGGTAAATTCCCTGAGTCTTATGACACCCTGCCGCGGGGATATCTCATTACGATATGACTTACCGATCTGGGTTACACCAAAAGGCAGTTTTTCCCTGTAATAACGCGCCAGCCTCTGGAAATCAATGAAGATTCCCTGAGCGGTTTCCGGACGCAGGTATCCGGGTTTGCCATTGCCGGGTCCTATACTCGTCTCAAACATCAGATTAAATTCCTTGGCCTTTCCGAGTTTCCCCTCGCATTCCGGGCAGCAAATATCATATTTGCTGATCATCTCATCTACTTCTTCATTGGTCAATGCATCCGCAACCGCTACATAGTCTTCAATCAGGTGATCTGCCCGGAATGCCTCTCCACATTGTTCACACTCACACAGAGGGTCGGAGAAACCACCTACATGACCGGAAGCCACGAAAATGTCCTCAATGCCGATGGTGGGAGTTTCGATTTCCATGAAACCTTCCCGGACGACATAGAATTGTCTCCAAATGTTTTCTATTCTGCGTTTCAGGGTACTTCCCAGGGGTCCGTAGTCATAGAATCCGGCAGTACCTCCATATAATTCAAAAGAGTTCCACAGGAATCCCCGTCTTTTTGCCAGTTCTATAACCTGCTCATATTTGTCCATAATTGAATCCTCGATAAATGGGATAATATATCTATGAAAGTGATCTCATTCTCCATATTTCCATGACATTTAATTCTATCGAACTATTTCAAAATTGCACTATAATTATGAACAGAACAATTAAAGCCCAGTAACATTTATTCATTTATTGGGGATGTGTGACCTGTCTATAGAGGACTATATATACACTATCATATACAAGACCATTTTCATATCGTACCACTACCTAACATATCTTCATTTGGCCATATCACTCACATGGTCTTGCTCTCTTCTTTTCAAATATTATCTATTGAGGACTTCTTCTACAGATTCTCCCCCATGTACAATGCGGGATATTTTAGATACGGTAACAACCGGGTCTTCGGACTGGAATACATTTCTGCCGATTGCAACACCTCTGCCGCCTGCCTCCAGTGAATCATGTATCATTTGAAGGAGATCTTCTTCGGTTTCCATCTGGGGACCACCTGCTATAACAACAGGTACCGGGCAGCCTTCCACGACTTCTTTGAATGAATCAATATCTCCTGTGTAATTTGTTTTTACGATATCTGCTCCCAGCTCGGCACCCACTCTTGCAGCATGTTTCACATACTCTGCATCATGTTCTGATGCTACGCGGGGTCCTCTGGGGTACATCATTGCAAGAAGGGGAATTCCCCATTCATCACAGCCCTTTGCAATTCTACCAAGGTCCTGCAACATTTCTGCCTCATCATCTGCACCTATATTTATGTGGACTGATACTGCATCAGCGCCCACCTTTATGGCTTCCTCAATGGTGGTAACCAGTACCTTGTGGTTTGGATCAGGGCCAAGGGATGTTGAACCGGAAAGATGAATTATCAATCCCACGTCCTTTCCATATCCTCTGTGGCCATGTTTGGGAAGACCCATGTGCCCCAATACTGCGTTTGCACCACCTTCAGCGACTTTATTTACAGTAGTGGGCATATCTGTCAGTCCTCTTAGAGGCCCGGCCCCGACTCCGTGGTCCATTGGTATTATTATTGCGTTTTGTGTATTACGATCGAATATGCGTTCTATCCTTACGGATTTGCCAATTTCACTCATGTGTCCTCTCCTGTACATATATGCACATGTATTTTTTATAAAAAATTATTGTAAGCAGGTATTCTCATTCTGGTATTTACCATTGTATCCTTCATCCACTTCTGTGTGCAGAGTATAAAACACAAGTTGTATAAGACGCGCATTTTTTTGCAGTTTCAGGCCATCGGGGTTATATACAACAAGTAAACATTCGCTTCTGCCCCGGTATCCGGCATCCCATACAGCAGTTTCCAGAGTCGCTCCGGCACGTATCAGGCTTGACCTTGGTGTTGCGAGTGCTGCAATATTTTTGGGAATATTAACGATTTCGTTGAAGATAATTTTGTATATGCCCTTTTCAAGATCAATCCATTCCTCATAAAAATCAAGAGGTATACTTTCAGGAATTTGCCTTTTTGAATTATCAAAATCGATGGTACCCTCTCCATTTAGTCTGTGCACACTCTCAAGTGTAAGTTCGATACCATTGGGTTGCACCTGAAATTCTTCATCCACAAAACCTTCTACAAGAGGCTGCTCACCCTCCAGTAGTTTGTTAAGTTCTTTCCTTGATAGCATTGCCATATGTTATATACCTCTTTTTTGCATTTCTATTGTAAGACAGTCTTATATCATTCTGTTCCAATCTTCAGTAAGACACTTTGGAGGGGATATTTTATGTTAAACCTTATTTTTCAAACAATTCTGATAACTATTATACTTGTTTCAGTATATCTTGTTCGTAATAATAAAACTAAACTCCATTGTCGTATAATGGGTTTTGCTTTGTTTGCACAGCTTTTGTCGACAGTATTTTTTATGTACCCCGCTATGTCTGGTGTAAGATCTACTTATTACTTTAACACGTTTTTCAATATTGAACTGCTTTTCCATCATGGGTTGGGCCTTTTTATCCTTCTTTTGGGCCTTTATGTAGAATTACTTTTTATGGGCAGGGTCAAGGATATTCTCAATAGGTTAATTGCAATGAAACTCATAGCTGCATTATGGTTCCTTTCTTATCTGCTGGGGGTACACATCTATCTTGTGATGTACTATTGAATCTCAGGTTGCTTGGACTCTCTTCCAATAAACAACTGCAGACATCTTTTCAGGTGAATGAACCATAGAAACATTAAAATCATTTTAGGTTTATTGGATGCTCAGGTGAAACTAAAATGAGTTCAGAACTACCCCCACAGGTCCAGAACCAGCTGGCACAGTTGCAGCAGGTTCAACAACAGGCCCAGACACTTGCTATGCAAAAAAATCAGATCGAAAGTACACTGAAAGAAACGGAAAATGCTCTGGAAGAACTTGAACAGTTATCAGGAGATGCAGTTGTCTACAGGACTGTTGGGGATATGCAGATCCGTACGACCAAGGATGATGCTATCGAAAAGCTCAAAGAGAGAAATGAAACCCTTTCCCTGAGATTGCAGTCTATTTCTCGTCAGGAAGAACGCATATCCAAACGTTTCAACCAGCTTCAGGAACAGGTCAAACAGGCTATGGGTACCCAGGGCGGTTATCAGGCACAGTGAGCCTGACCTGCCTGCCAACTATCATTTGCCGGCACAATTGCGGGTAGTGATAGTAGAGGTTGAAATGAAAGTAGATGAAGAGGGATTCTACAACAAACTTCTTGACTACCATAATATCCTGTATCTATGTCATCGCAATGCTGACCCCGATGCTGTAAGCAGTGCCTTTGCTCTATCTGAAGCTATTGGAGGCAAAGTAGGGCTGGTTGATGGTTGCAATCGTGTTGCTTCTTTGCTGGTTGACAAACTTGAGATTGATGTTGTGGAAAACCCAAACCCCGAAGCCTACGATCTTACGGTTGTAGTAGATACTTCAACAATTGCACAATTAAATGATATTGAATTATGTCACTATGGCGTGATTGATCACCACGCCACAACTGCTCTTACAGAGAATGCAGCATTTTATCTGCACCGCAATAAGACATCTGTTGCAGAAATAGTTTATGATGTACTGAAATGCATGGGTGCCCCTATTATGAACCGTACTGCTGTGGGGCTCATGACAGGGATAGTGACCGATACCGGGCATTTCAAACATGCAACAAGTGATACTTTCCGCACATTTTCTAATATTATTGAAAGCAGCGGTGTTGAATATGCGGAAGTACTGGAGCTGATGGCTTCCACTCCACAGGATGTGTCTATGCGTATTGCCATGCTAAAGACGGCCAATCGTGCGGAGATTGAAAGAGTGGAAAGTTGGCTTGTGGCTACCTCTCATGTAAGCTCTTTTGGAGGTTCTGCTTCTTCAATGCTGATCAATATAGGTGCTGATGTTGCATTTGTAGGTACGTTGAAAGAAAACTCTATCCGGGTTAGCGGAAGGGCAAAGAGAGATGCTGTAAATGCCGGAGTAAATCTGGGTCAGATCATGGAAGATGTGAGTGCTGATTACAATGGCACAGGTGGAGGACATGCAGGTGCTGCGGGTATCGATGTAGTTGCCGATATGGATGAGATACTTTGGGCCTGCAAACAAAAGGTTATTGAAGTTCTCCGGAATAAGAAGAATCCGTCTAGTTTATAAATCTTAATTTCAAATATTATATATAATGATGTACTTTGTACATGACAAAATATCTGTTATGTGATAACATGATCGAATACTGGAACCCACAGATTGAAAGAATGCCCCTTGATGAGCTGGAACAGATTCAGGAGGAGCGGTTGCGCCATCTTGTAGACTATGTCTATACTCACTCTCCTTTTTACAAAAAACGTTTTGATGAAGCCGGGGTGAAACCGGAAGATATCAGGACTCTGGAGGACCTGCAAAAGCTTCCGTTTACCTATAAACAGGACCTCAGGGATAATTATCCTAAAGGAATGTTTTGTGTACCTGATACACAGCTTGTACGCTATCATGTTTCTTCAGGTACCACTGGCAAACCTACTGTTGTGGGTTATACCAAAAATGACATTCATGAGTGGGCAAAGTCCCTGGGAAGAGCATTAACATCAATTGGTGTGGGCCGTGGGGATGTCCTTCAGGTAAGTTATGGCTACGGTCTTTTTACAGGTGGACTCGGACTGCATTATGGTGCTGAAGAAGTGGGTTCCACCGTCCTGCCGATTAGTGTTGGTAACACCGATAAACAGCTTGAACTGATGCAGGATCTTGGTACCACAACGCTTGCATGTACTCCTTCTTACTTCCTTTACATGGCAGAAGAAGCAAAGGATAAGGGTATTGATTTCCAGGAGGATACCGGCCTGAAAACCGGTATATTCGGAGCCGAGCCCTGGACTGAGGAAATGCGCAAGCGTATGGAAGACGCTACAGGCATAAAGGCATATGATGTGTTTGGTACCTCTGAACTCAGTGGGCCACTTTTTACTGAGTGTACTTGCCAGGATGGAATTCATATCTGGGGCGACCAGTTTATTGTGGAAATAATCGATCCTGAAACTGGAGATACTCTACCAGAAGGAGAAAGGGGAGAACTTGTAATAACCACTCTTAAAAAAGAAGCCCTGCCTCTTATCCGATACAGGATAGGAGATTGTACAATTCTGAACAAGCAACCCTGTGAATGCGGGCGCACACATCCCAGAATAATGAGGGTGACCGGACGTGTGGATGATATGCTGATTATCCGTGGAATCAACGTATTCCCGGGACAGGTAGAATCCGTGCTTATGAAAATACCCGAAGTTGAAGAACATTTCATGATACATGTGGATCGTATCAATGAAATGGATACAATGAAAATACAGATTGAAATGAATGATGAAGCATTCAGTGACAAGGTCAATGACATAATCTCACTGGAGAAAAAAGTTGCCTCTGCTCTAAAGAGTGTGCTCAATCTTTCTGTTGGTGTCGAACTTGTAGAACATGGGACAATTCCGCGGTCTATTGGTAAATCCAAAAAGATAATTGATAATAGAAAGCTATAAAGAATTTCAGGATAATTTATAGACCATAACACCACAGGTTGATGATTCCATGGATGAGAAATTTATCAAACAAATATCACTCTTTGCAGAGAATAAGCCAGGCCACCTTGCAAATATTGCATCCAGCTTCAAAGAGGCATCCGTCAATATAAGGGCATTTACTATCGCTGAAGCAGGGGATTTCGGAATTATAAGGATGGTAGTAGACAAGCCGGAAAAAGCACATCGTGTATTGCATGATGCAGGTTTTACAGTTTCCGAAACAGATGTTCTGGGTATACAAATGGAAGATGTACCCGGCCAGCTTGCAACAATAGCAGAGGTACTTGGCAAAAAAGGTGTCAACATCGATTATGCTTACGCTTTTGTTACAAAAACAGAAAAGGCGTTTCTCATAATACGCGTTAATGATTTGAAAACCGCTGTTGAAACGCTTTATGAACAAGGAATTTCATTGCTGGATATGGGTGATGTGCAAAGCATCTAATCTTTCTTTTTTTTTGAAAAGTAAAACCACGGCTCCTATATATGACTCCTAATTCAACCTTACAAAGCAAGCTTGGGGGTTCGCATTCCACCATCATAGGTGGTAGACATGGCAAGAAACTGCTCAAAATAATCAGTAATCATCCAGATGTCAAAAGAATAATCCCTTCAGTAATTACTGTTAAAGGAAAGAGTGCACCCGGGGGGAAGATAGATGTAAAACTTCTTCGTCCGGATAGTAGAGGCAATTTGAGGGCTCTCCTGACACATGGTACTTCTTCCCAGGAGGTAAGAATCGTTACAAGCGTTGGGAAAGAAGAAGAAGGGGAAAGAATAATGCAGGAAATAAATGCAATGTTTATGGAGTGATCCCGGGTATGTATCTGGGTATTGATCACGGCACAAATGCAATGCGTTTTGCAGCTCTTGATAAACATGGAAAATCCTTCTATTTTGAAGTTCCCCGAACAGACATGAAGGAAATGGAAGACAGTCAAATTCTTGAATTAATCCAAAAGCAATTCAATATCAATATCAAACAGATTGAAATGATTGCCCTGACTTATTCTATGGGAGATGGAATTGTCAATATTATGGATATACAGGATGTCCACAATCGTGGAGTAAGAAGTATTGAAGGAGTCGGTAAAAAGACCGGTGCGGGAACTCTGGTGTTTGATACTATCAAGAAGGCACAAATCCCCACAGTTGTAATACCCGGGATACATTCACAAAGCCATACTGATTCTCGAATGAACGTATTTTCTCATTCCACAAGCCCTGAAAAACTTGGAATTGCCTATGATGCATTATCCAGGGGTATTAATAATTTCATTGTATCAGATATCAGTTCAAACACTGTAACTCTGGCTGTTGCAAACGGCGTGGTTATAGGTGCCCTTGATGCCTGTATTTTCGCACCCGGTACCGTACACGGCCCTCTTGATCTTGAATCAATAAGGCAGGTTGATGCCGGGACATGTGGTGCGAATGAGGCTTTCATGAACAGTGGTGTGGTGAAAAATACATCTTATAAAAACACTGCAGATTTGCTTGATGGATTAAAAGATAATGAAGATCAGGCAAAATTTGCAATTGATACTCTTGCTCTTTTTGCATCCATGGAAATAGAAGCTATGAAAGTTTTGCTAAAGGATTATTCAACATGTGATTGTCTTTTTCTTGCAGGTTCTATGGCAGAAGTGGATCCTCTTGTGGAAAAAATACATCACTATCTGGATATGAAACCCTGGATTCTGGGAAAATGGAGTGCAGCTACTGGATGTGCCCGAATGGCCAGGGATATTGCAAAAGGCAAAAAGCAAATCCTGGGTATCGAAGTTAGTATCTGAATTTCAATTGGAATACAGATCTCTCCTACGGTCTTCCAGTACAGGTATTTTACTGGATAGTTCTTTGGCAAGTGAGAGGTCGATGTCTGCTATGATTATGCATTCATCGCGGCCGGAATCTGCAAGAGTATTCCCCAGGGCATCAATAATCATGGAACTTCCAGGGAACGATTTGGTAGGGTCTTTTCCTGTGCGGTTACACATCACATGAGGAATCTGGTTTTCCACTGCCCTGGCAGGACCCAGGATTCTCCAGTGATTGCCCCGCGGATCCGGAAATTGGGCAATAGTCACCAGTAAGTCGGCTCCTTCAAGCACAAGTTTGCGTGCCACTTCAGGAAACCTTATCTCGTAGCATATTTCCAATCCGATACATATATTCTCAAGTTTTATGGGCTGAATGGAATCACCCGGGGTAAAGTGACCTTTTTCTTCCCCGAAGGGGTGAATTTTGTGATAGGTTCCCCGAATTATACCGCTTTCAATACAGAACCCAAGATTGGCATAGGGTTTGGTTTTAGCATCCAGTTCTTCCACTATTGAACCGATAAGGATGCATTTATTTTTTTTTGAAAAATCCGCAAGTTGTCCTACTGTGGGGTAGGGGGACTTTTCAGCCAGTTTATCCATCTGTTCATAACAGAAACCTGTGGAAAACACTTCCGGGAATACAATTATTTCAGCACCCATGGCAAGGCCCCGATTAGCCATAGCGAGGGCTTTTTCAATGTTTGTTTTCTTATTACAATGCTCAATGTCCATCTGGATACAGGCAACTTTTACCATAGAGTATCTCCTCAGTATTTGGGACATGTACCTTTTGCAAGTATTATGGATATTCCTTTTTTTTCCATTTTTTCCATCAGAAGGGCCTGCAATTCTCTTTCTTTGATTTTTTCTGCAAAATCTACCACTTCAATGTCATCATGAAGTGCTTCAAGAACATGAGTAAGGTCCGCTACATCCTGTCCTCCCGTCATAGCTGCAACATCATTTTGCAGTATAATAACCAGCAGGTCAAAACCGTTGGATTTTGCATTGATCAATCCCTGCATTCCTGTATGTGCCAGACCAAAATCCCCGATGACTGCAATACCTTTTCCTTTGAAACCACAGGCGACCGATATGGCAGAGCCAAGTGCAAAACCTGTATCCACGGCCTGAAGAGGTGCAGAAGTACTTAATATGGAACAGCCCATGTCCCCTGCAATTGGTTTATCTATTGTACCAAGCACTTTGTAGAGAGGCAGATAGGGGCATGTATCACAGATAGAACGTGGCCCTCTCTCTTTAATAGTCTCGGGGTTGACCACTTTATCCATATGTGTTTTTTTGATATTTTCAAGAGCATGCAGTATATGTTCTTTTTCTATTTTACCATGGGGTATATGTCCTGTGGATTTGCCCTTTATGGTGTCTTCGATTGAAATATGAGATTCGATGTAATCTTCTGTTTCCTCAACCACAAGCACATATTCATGGTGATCAATAAATCTTTTCAATTTTTTAATTGGCAGTGGATAAACCATGTCCAGAGCCAGATGTGAAATCCGGGAATTGCTTTCTTCAATGAATTTTTCCACAAGGCAGGCAGGATAACCTGAGGAAATAATGCCTGTTTTTGTTGTATCGATATGACACAGACAATCCTGTGATTGGGAATAATCTCCCATTAAAGGGTATGACATTGAATGGAAACGCTGATGCTTCCCCTTCATGGTGTAGTCCCATACAGACCTGTCAAATTCAGGTGGTACCGATCCTTTTGGTCGCAATAAAGCACTTTCACAAAACGATTCCAGAAGACGGGAAGTTACTCTGACTATAACGGGAATACTTGCCTTTTCCGAAAGTTCGATTGCTTCTTTCAGTGAATCAAACAACTTTTCAGGAGTTGCAGGATCAAAGACAGGTACTTCGGCCAGGGGTCCGAAATAGCGTGAGTCCTGTTCATTCTGGGAGGCTTTTGCGCCGGGGTCATCCCCTGCGATTATCACTAAACCTGCGCCTATTGTATGGGTGGCGGATGTAACCAGAGGGTCACAGAGTACATTCATGCCCACATGTTTTGTCAGGACAAAAGACCTGCGTCCGGCAACCGAGGCCCCCAGGGCAGTTTCAAGAGCCACTTTTTCATTAATCATCCAGAAAGTATTGTCTGCCCAAAAATCATCATTTCTGAATAGATTCACAATCGAAGTAACAGGATAGCCGGCAACCGCACTGACCAGCTTAACTTCCAGCAGGCCGGCAGCCTTTAATATCACATCTTTGCCGCTTATTTGACGCTCATTCATGGGAGTTCAGCATCCATTATTACCGAATCATCCGGTCTGGCAAACCAGGGTAGGGCAGCAAGGGCACCTATTACGCCTTTACCATCAATCCAGACATCCACACCATGATTTTCAGCATACTCCATTGCAAACTCATAGGTCAGCTCAGCAGACCTGCACAATCTGCTGTATTCCTTAATGCTGGAAGCATTAAAGGAGTCGAGGACAACCATTCCCGTATCCTTTGATACACTGTACTTTTCCAGTGCACTGCGGATATTTTCAAGGAGTGCATTCTGTGCCCTTTCATTCACACATCCAAATTCCAGGACTGTTGAAACACAGTTCTGGGTTTTTGCCGATACAGGGAAAAGTTGCACCAGGGAGTGGGAGAGGTACACACTTTCCACACAATCCAGTTCTTTTGCGATGTTGTGGGTCAGACACCAGGTAGCACCTGTTTCTTTGTTGTCAGTATCATCAATTCCCACGAGTACACGCTTGCGTTTTGGGACAATGATGGTACCTTTTGCCGCCTTCCCACCTCCAGAGGGAGTAGTTTCTGAGTGTAGGACCCCGGCTGCCTGTGCACGACAACGCGTGGCACCGACGCCTCCCCCACCCAGTCCGGCATAGGTAATTGCAACCTCATTATCTTTGATTTCCACCGCTTCAATACCTGCAGCGGCAGACGATGGCTTTAGTTCAAGGGGTACATTACCGGTTTTTACAAGATAGCGAGTCATATTTCCCAGTGTCCTTACCTGCCGGACAATAGGGGAGTGGGAATAATGGTGCCTGGCCCATGCAGCACCACCATAACAATTACTATGTTCAATTATCTCCGCACATTCATCCGTTTCATCACATATGGCATAGATTGCCCTGTAAGGGATGGAGTATGGTTCATCAAGTTCTATCTCTTTCATTCGGCTGGATAATTGTCGGAAAATGCTTTAAATCTTTTGTCAGGAAATATATCCTTCATCCTTCAAACTCACAAATTTTCCTTCCCCGATTATCACATGATCCAGTACATCAATTCCGAGTATTTTCCCTCCGTCTACGAGTTTACGGGTAATATTTATATCTTCCCTGCTTGGTGTGGGATCTCCCGATGGATGATTGTGTGTAAGAATTACAGAGGCTGCTGATTCCAGAAGGGCTGATTTGAATACCTCCCTTGGATGAACAATATTGGCATTGAGGCTGCCTATTGATACCACATCTTCCCGTAGGACCTGATTTTTGGTGTCAAGGTGAAGGGTTGTAAGATGTTCTTTTTTCTGGCACCTCAACTGGGGATACAGGAGTTTGTACACATCATCCGGGGAACGGATACGTGGCAGTGGCTCATCTGAATGTTTCTCAAGCCTGCGAGCCAGTTCGAATATAGCAGAGATCTGGGAAGCCTTTGCAATCCCTACTCCATGGATTTCGGTCAGCTTTGTGATATTGGCCTGACTTAAATTTTTGATAGAATAATTTGCAAAAATACGACTGCACAGGTTGATCACATTTTCCTTCGCTGTACCGGTTCGCAGGATTATTGCAAGCAATTCCGTATTGGAAAGGTTCGAAGGCCCATATTTTGCAATTCTCTCCCTTGGCCTTTCTTCCAATGGCATATCCTGTACCCTTAATTTCTGCTCATCCATACATTGAGTAAATAATCCTCTTATATATAAATAATACGTAATATTTCTTAATTATCAAATTATGTCAGTCTATCCAATGCCTACTTATATTTATAATTCCATGCCATAATTATGAAAGTCGTAGCTGTTATTGGTTACAAAAATACCGGCAAGACAACTTTTGTTTGCAGGCTGGTGGAAAAACTTGCTTTGAAGGGTAAAGTTGGTACTGTCAAAATCATGCATGATCATCGCTTTGATTCCCCAAAAAAAGATACGGGTAAACATTTCGATTCTGGCGCTGAAAACGTGACTGCAGTCTCAGAGGAAGGTATGGTTTCTATTCAGCGTGGGGCAGGCCTGGATGAAGCTCTTGAAGTCCTTGCAGGCAGAGGGATGGATTACGCTATCGTGGAAGGCGCTACAAATAGTGATTTGCCCAAAATAATGCTGGGAGAGATGGATGAGGAAGCAGGGAATGTTGTACTCAGGCTTGCTCCTTGTTCGGACTGGGATATGGACGAAGTTGCAGGAATTGTACAGCAAACATCGGAATTCGTAACCCTGAACAGTATGATTGACAGAATACGTCATATGCCTGAATTTCCTCTGACTGGAAGTATCGGTACTTTCACCGGTGTGGTAAGAGGGGAGACAGATGATATCAGCACAAAAATGCTCGAATTTGAAAAATATGAGAGTGTTGCTGATGAACGTATAGAAAAGATATGTAATGACCTCAAACAAAGAGAAGGAATTATCGAAGTGTTAATCCATCACAAAAGTGGCCGACTAATGCGGGGAGAGGATATTGTGTATATTGCTGTAGCATCGGCCCACAGACAGGAGTTATTTAAAGCCCTGAGTGATGCGATTGAAAGAGTAAAGTCAGAGGTGCCCATATGGAAAAAAGAAGTTACCATGGAAGGTGATTTCTGGGTACATGATCACGCATAAGTAAGCAGTCTCTTAAATTCTCGACTTTTGAATCGGCAGGGTACTCTGGCCATGGGGCATGAAATGGATTCTCACGGCCGGATTTTTTGCAATGATTGAATCAATCGCCTGCTGGATGTCTGGTACAGGCTTGAAAAACACGTCCTGTACATCCTTTTCAGGCATTTCTGAATACATGAGCAAATCATGTTTCATTGCAAGCTGTGCTATAAATGCCGCTTTATGTCCCCCAAACTCAAAATTTGAGTTGAATTTTTCAATTGTTTCCACAGGACAACTGCATTGTCGGCTCCAGCGCTCAAATATTTCATGACCAAACCCTTCCCTGCATGGGGCTGCAAGCAGGATGGTGCCTCCGTCAATAACTGCCATTTTTGCATTGTCCAGCGGTTTGTATGCCTGATAGAGGTTCATCCCTTTTGAGACATCGGTTGCTGTAATGACAACATCTGCAGGTTTCACTTCCACCTTGTACATCTTATCCACACAGTCAACTCCTTTTCGGTGGGCATCTATAATATCACCGGCTACAGCCCTGACGATTTCCTTTTTGCTGTTGAGGACCACATTGAGTAAAAAATCCGGGCCGAATATTTGAGCCGCTTCCTCCATATCCTGTCTTACAGGACTGTCGATATTGCCGGTAGTTGCCTCTTCAATAGTCATCATCTTATGGTTTGTAATAACAGAATTATTGGAACTCACCCCGGGAAGGATTGCTTTTGCACCTCCACTGTAACCTGCATAATAGTGGAATTCAATATTACCGGTACACACTACTATATCAGACTCATAAACTTCTTTGAATATTTCGACCGGAGTCCCTCTGGAAGTTGTTCCCACCTTTACACAATTTTCTTTATTATGTTCAACAAATCTGACGTTTCCATAAAGAGGGCCCAGTATTTTTTTAATCTCTTCTTCAGTTTGCTGGCGATGAAGTCCCAGAGCACAGACCACCGTTACATTTTCTTCGGTACATCCTCCGGATTTCAATTCTTCAAGAAGTGTTGGGAGCATTGTTGCAGAGGGGGATGGACGGGTAATATCACTGACTATGATGGCTACATTGGAATTCGGTGTTACGATTTCTGAAAGTTTTTTGCTGTTTACCGGATTTGCAAGAGCATTTTTTACAAGTTCCTCAGGGGTAGATTCTACTTCCATTTCACAGGGCATCAGGATATCACCCATATTGGAATCCGGAATGTTGACATCAATACTTTCGTTACCATAGGGTACAGTGATTACGGTCATTTTGTCGGTCCTCATTTATTTGCAATGAAGACAAAAGTCGCATATGAAGGTAAAACGGAGGGGATGGATATTACTCAGAATAGACCGACTTTTGTCAGGTTGATGGTTTGAATCGATAAGATATAAATTTATCTTCACTTATGAGACATTAAGTATAAGGATGACAGGATGAAATATGGAATTATAATACACGGCCCGGAAATAATAGACAGTGGCTGGGCAGGGAAAATAATACAACTTCTTTCAGCAAGAGCAGATGTGTATGCCGTAGCCGCCGGGACTATGTGTAAACTGGCCGTGCTGGATTCCTTTCTTGAAGATTTAATCGACATCTGGAGTTTGAGCAAACCCAGTGAGGCGATCACTGAACTTGCAAAAGAGTGTGACTGTGTATTCCTGCTAAATCATGGTAAAACCATTGAAAGCGGGATTGTTTTTGGAAATATGGTGGCGGATAGAGTGGATATTGAAGTCCCCCTTGTACATGTTGAAAGACCCGGGAATTTGGATGGGAAAGTTATTCACAGGGGACAAAATGTAAACTCCGATGTATACTGGCTATGCAGGAAATTGGGTATGCCACTGGTGTACCCTGAAATTGCAAGGCAACCATCTATCAGAAAAAACGATAATAAAACGATACGTATGATTTCAGGGGTCCTGCCCGGAGAATCCATAATGGTCAACGGCCTTGTAATCGGTTACGCCAATACTGAGGATGTGGAATTAATATTTGAGGATGGGATTATTATTGCTATCAAGGGCGGACAATTGAAAAAACATGGTGTGGAAAAACTTGCTTCATACATCGGTAAGATTGACCCTGAAAATGCGTGGATAAAAAGTGGAAATTTACGCCGCACTCCTGTTCTGGAATCAATGAACAGGGAAAGAATTGATGTTCATAAGCACCAGTTATGTAGGGCCGTAATTATTAACCATGAAGCGGAAAGGACATTCGAACTTGCAAGAAAAGCGGACCTAGCAATTTCAGTTGGGGATGACACAACGGCTATTGCAGGAAGCATCCTGAAACGTCTGGAAATACCATTGATAGGAATTACTGATGGGGACAGGGATAATGTGCTTGTTGATGCTGAATATTGCGAAGGTTCTACGATAATACAGGTTGAAAGAGGTTGTGACGATATAGTGGGAGAACAAATAAAGGATTCATTCTTTCCTACATCCCTCCCCGAATTTCCCTCTAAATCTTATCTGGAAGAACAGATTCTTGATCTGGCAAAATTTCACATAAGGCATGTGATCTTCTATCCAATTGAATCTAATTATTAATCTGTATCCCTCCAGGTATTTCCAGATAGTTACATACACTTATTACTGAAGATATTTTATTTTTATTAGGGAGTTTTGGAATTGCCAGCTTGAAATGATGTGAAGCCGGCGTATAAAATGCCCTTTACAGGTGATATAATGGTGAGGGTTGAAAAAGACACAGTAGGTATTAAGGCACTCAGAGAGCAAATTGAAAAGAACAAAGAAAAGTAAAAGTTAAGGGATAATTCAATCCCTTTTCTTTGCTATCCAGAACATAAACATCAGGCCAAAGACTGCAACAATTGCTTCAAATCCGGGTTGCTCAACAGGCTCTTCAGTTTCAGTTACAGAATTGAATAATTTTTCTGATTTGTCCAGATATTCATTGGCCTTTTCCATGTTGTGAATGCCAAGACATCCGTCCTCTTCAACAAAATGCATGTAAAAGACTGCATTGTTGTAGTCTTCAAGTTTTGTCTCATAGGAAGCCGTACCATTGAGATTTTCCAGAGCAACACTGGCATTGTTCTGTACACTTTTAAGTTCTTCAATCCTTTGCGCAATCAAATCCTGTCTTGTTTCAATAACTTCTGCAAATTCTTCATCATGGCAATCATAACATTCCCCGGATGATTCCAAACTGAATAGCAGTTCGGGTTCATAATCGAAGGTATGCCCGGCTATTTCATGTGTGGTGTCATTATACTCCCTTGAAGCCATATGACAATCCAAACACCCGACCTCAGGGTGGTTGCCTGTGTTATAGATGGAATCGTTATACATCTCCCAGTTGGGATGGTGGATTTCCGTAGTCATGCCATCTGCCGTGGCACCCATGCCGTTATGACAATTCCCACAAAGAAGAGCCCCCTCTATACGGTATTCAGCGGAATGTGGTTCATGGCAGGCTACACAGGTAACACGCCATTCTTCTACATCTTCAGGTTGTGGAACTTCATCCAGGTTCAGACCATCGATACTTTCATCTTCCAGAGAAACAATGGCACCATCGGTGCTTTTGAATGAGACTCAGGAATTATCCCTTTCAAGAATGAAGGTTTCCGCCACATCAGTGGGTTCGGAATGACTTGCCATCGATTCCATATCAAATTTTTTGTAGGAATACTCATCCCATTCATCAATAATAGGATGATGTGAATCCGTATGGCAGTTGCCACACATCCCGGCGGAAAGATTCACTTTTGGTATATGGCTGGACGGATTGTCAATATGTGAATCATAACCTGTTTCAGGAGGCCGATGGCAGACTTCACACGTAATTGGCTCAATAGTTGTCTCCACATCTTCTCTTCCCTATGTTTCCTTTATTGAGGATTCAACGTGGCATTCCGTGCAACTTTCAATGTCAACAACCGACCCTCCTGCCGCTTTCAGGGAATCCGCGTGTGCCGAAGAATTCCATATAATGTATTGTTCATTGTGACATTGCTTGCATGTCTCCGGTTGCCAGGCCCCTGTCATGCCTGCTGATAAGAATAACAAAGTTAGTGCTACAATTACAATTTTGATCAACTAATACTCCCACGTTAATCTTTTGATAAGATTAGCTATGATTGTATTTAGTATAATCGGGTAAAAAAGTATTCTATTTGTTGCGATTTTAGTATTGGTGTGGAGCTTTTGGGATTCCACTCCTTATTGTAGATTTTTATCATCGGGGCTTAAGGGAAGGTTGAATCCGAATATACTGTATTTGCCGTATTGACTTTCTACCCACACATTTCCGCCATGTAATTCAATCAGTTGCAACAAAGGCACTCCATTATTCATAATCTCGCTGGACGAAGATTTTGATAGTGAAATAGAAGTTATACAACCAACTACCAAATCTGACCTCACGACAAGAGTAGAAAATCTGGAAAATAAGCTTAAAAATCTTGAAAAATCAATACCATAAGACGATAAAAGGTCTGGTGGGCCCGCTGAGATTCGAACTCAGGATCCTCGCCGTGTAAAGGCGATGTCATGACCGGCTAGACCACGGGCCCCAGCCTGTGTTTGCATCCCGTAAATGTTACAAGTTGTATATATCATTTTTGATGTATGGAATGCCATTCTTTTTATAATAGTAAGATTTGATTAGGTTTTGATGGATTCAGACCCTGAAAATTATGAATATGAAGAAGATATAGAAGCCTATTATCTCGGGGATTATGCAAGTATCGGTTCGATTGTAAGGGAAGTTCTTCCCTTTGAGCTTCTTGCTACTGTAGGAGGTGTTGTTGCAGGCCTCATTCTTTCCGGTATGACAGAAGAACTTCAGGTAATTCCCGGGCTGTTAGTGATAACTCCGGCAGTGCTTGGAATGCGGGGTAACATCTCCTCTACCCTGGGCTCCCGTCTGGGGAGTGCAATACATATGGGTCTGATTACAAAAATAGAGCGCAACCCCGAATTGCTCAACAATATTGGCGGTTCTCTTTTGCTCAGTTTGTTGCTCTCTTTTGTACTGGGTTTGTTGGGTCATTTTATGACAGTTGCTCTGGGTCTGGAAAGTGCAGGTGCCTTTACCCTTACATTAATAGCCGTTATAGCAGGTTTGTCTTCAGGTTTAATTCTCTCTGTAATAGCAACGTTTTTTGCCATAGGTATGTTCAGGTTTGGTTTTGACCCGGATAATGTAGTCACACCCTCTATAGCAACTATAGGTGACATCGTATCCATGTTCATGCTGTTTCTTTCCGCAAAGGTGGTGTTGGCAATATGAGCTATTATTCCATTGGAAGTATAGTGAAAAGCAGTGCACCTATCCTTTTCCTGACTTCTTTCATCGGCCTTTTTGCAGGTCAGATCATGAACTCGCATCTGGATAGTTTGATCTCATATCCCATCCTTTTACTCCTGATACCCGCATTGATAAAAATAGGAGGAGATACAGGCAGCATGCTTGGAGCAAGGCTGGCCTCGGCATTTCATATGGGTCTTGGTACCACACGTATCCATAAGAATCCTGTTGTACGCAATAGTCTGGTAGCTGCTTTTATTGTAGGTATTATCGCTTCCTGCTTCCTGAGTGTAGTGGTATGGATTGTGGGGATGATTGTTTACAATGGTATAGAGTTTACAAGTCTTTTCAGTATCTCTGTAATGGCATGCGTGATAGAATTGGTCATAGTATATGCAGTAACACTGGTTGTAGCAGTTGCCTCTCACAAATTCGGGCTTGACCCGGATGATACCGTTATTCCTATAATTGCAACTATCGGTGATGTTGTAGGGATCTCTGCCATATTTGGAGTTATAGCATTGTTGGAGTTTGTCTGACACTAATAATGATTAAATGATTATGTTTTTATATTCGCGAATTAGTTTAAGTTAACAAAGGTAGAACGAATCATGTGTCCCAAAGAGATCAAATATAGCCCTACTAATCTCAAAGATCTTCTTATTCAAATGAAAGACACCTCAGAACTTATGGTAGATCTTGCTTACTCTGCTATGGTTTATGATGATGAGGATATTGCTGAGGAAGTCCTCCGCTTAGAAGAGAGGATGGATACTTACTACTATCACATGAACATGGCTGCAATGTTAAGTACCCGTCGTGTTGAGGAAGCCGAAGAAATGACGGGGGTGCTTCAGGTAGCTTCATCTTCTGAAAAAATCGCAAATGCAGCTGCTGATATCGCCCAAATTGTCCTGATGCAAATGGGTATTCCGCTGGAACTAAAAATGGCACTCAGAGAAGCTGAAGAAACCATTTTAAGGGTAACAGTAAGCGATGATTCCAGCATGAATGGTTATACACTGGGCGATCTTGAACTGGATACTGAAACAGGGATGTGGATTATTGCTATCCGACGCCAGAATGATTGGATATACGATCCAGATCACTCAACACGCATACGTTCTGGAGATGTCCTGTTTGCACGAGGGCATGATGAAGGGGTACCTCTTCTGATCAAACTTGCCACCAACAAAGAGTATGTTTTACGGGATAATTCACACGAGCGACTATTAAAAGACCTGGAAAAGGCCGTAGATATCATCGTAGACATGAAAAACATGGCTGAAATGTCTGTAGGACTTGCCTATTTTGCAATACTCTATGACAATAATGATATAGCAGAAGAGGTGCGTGCCATTGAGTCTGAGATGGATGTCATGAAATATGATCTCCAGCACTGGGTACTTGAAACCGCAAAACATGTCTCTGATGTTGACGAACTCAAGGGTCTATTACATCTTGCCAATGCATCTGAAGCCATCTCTGATGCTGCGTATGGTATTGCTGATACGGTGCTCAGGGATATAGAACTGCACCCCATAATTACTCTTGCTGTTAGAGGTTCGGATGAAGTTATCACGAGGGTTGTAGTGGAAGACTGTTCCCCGATTGTCGGTGATACGCTCGGAGAATTGCAGCTTGCCACTGAGACAGGGGTCCACATAATGGCCATAAAAAGAGCCGGGAGATGGCTTTACAGTCCAAGTGCCCGCACTCGTATTGAGGGAGGAGACATCCTTATAGGACGAGGTTCTCGCACCGGGGAAGAGGCTCTGCTGGAAATGTGCGCCTGCCCCGTGAGAGAGGATTGATTCACTTTGGCTGGTGCTTTTGCATTTCTTTTTTTGCCAACATGTTGGAGCCGAACGTATACAGAAGGATTACAATTCCCAGCCAGATAAAATGCTCTCCGATATCCGGTCTGCCTATATATTTTAATGCAAGACCTGTAGCCAGGACAAACATGTTTGCCAGGCCGATTTTCTTGTTTCTTTTAACGGTACTTTGATACATCTGCTTGTGTACAAGATATTCTTTTTTCTCATCCTTCATAGGTGTTCACATCCGTGGTGTAGTTATAATCATATCAGCTGCTTTTTGCAGTCTCTCAAGGACTGCAGTTCCAATCCCTTTTTCAGTAAAAGACCCGTCTACAATTATCAAATCCATACCCTTTGAATCCATCTCTCTTAATCCTGCAAAAATACGCTTTGCTGCTGTCTCGGGTTTAGTTGCCTGGCCTATAGATAATTTTTCTTCCAACAGGAAATCGTTTTGGATCTCTTCTGTAAGTAACAATCCTGCCCTTTCCTGTTCCTTTTTAGTCTTTCCAACAAGGTATGCAATTTTTGCAGATACGTCTTTTGCTTTTCCCTGCACAAGTATAACCTTTGCAGAAGGTGAATAATGGGTATATTTCATGCCGGGTGAAAGGGGTTTTTTCGTATGATCCATTTTTGCATATCCAATACATACTTCTGAATTTGTGCATTGCTGTATATCTTCGGCAGAAATCTTTCCCGGGCGCAATATCACCGGGACCTCTCCGCGTGCATCGACTACAGTAGATTCTACACCAATTTCTACTTCCCCTCCGTCCACAATTGCATCGATTCGGCCTTTAAGGTCTTCCTCGACATGGGACGCAGTTGTAGGACTGGGCCTACCGGAAAGGTTTGCGCTGGGGGCAGCAATAGGTTTGCAGGCTGCCTCTATAATATTTTGGGCAATCTGGTTTGCAGGCATGCGGATTGCTACGGTTTCAAGTCTTCCCGTAGTTATATAAGGCACCATATCTGTTTTTTCGAGAATTATTGTCAGGGGTCCTGGCCAGAAGCATTCTGCAAGTTTTCTAGCAATAGGGGTAAAAGTGCTCACAAGTTGTCTGCATTGATCCTGATTTGATACATGGACTATAAGAGGATTATCAGCAGGCCTGCCTTTTGCTATAAATATTTGCTCTACAGCTTGTGGGTTAAGTGCATCGGCTCCCAATCCATAAACCGTTTCTGTAGGAAAGGCAACAGTTTTGCCTTCTCGCAACAACTTTCCTGCCTCTTTGAATATATCGTCTGCTGTCTTTTCAGCAATCCTCATTATCTCTGTTTTTTTTTGCATACGGGATACTTGTTCCATTCCTTCACTATATCAGGACAGGCTTATCTTATATCTTTAACTTTCACATCTTCTCATGATCATCTTCAATAGTTTCTTCATGTTTAACCGGGCAGCTGGAATTTATTATACAATAGGTTTTACCGTAGTCATCTACAGTTGATTCTTCACAAAGTCCAACTCCGTGCCTGTGAGCAGCCCTGCTTATCATGTGAGCTGCTACGGGAGCTGTTAACAGAAGAAAAAGACCAACAGTAATTGCTTTGATTCCCATGGGTCCGAACCCAAGTTTTACAACGATTCCCATCATTACTCCAAAGGCTCCAAGTGTTCCGATCTTGGTTGTTGCGTGAAGCCGGTTGTATACATCAGGGAGCCGATAAAGTCCCAGCATTCCCAGGAATACAAAGAACATTCCCGCGAAGAAGAAAAAATTGCTAAGAATATCCTGTATAAATGTTATGTTATTCAGAATACCACTCCCTCATCCAGATATTTTGCGATTGTGACAGTTCCAACAAAGGTTATAATAGAAATCACAAGAGCTACATCCATAAAAAACACAGATTCATGGACAAAAGAATAAACACCCAGCATAACCGCAATTACTGTTGTAAGGGCATCCACCGCGATTACTCTGTCTGGAATTGTAGGACCTTTGATAATCCTGTAGATACAGGGAATAATTGATAATACCATAAATACAAGCGCTATGTCAAGCAAATGGATTGTGTTCATTCGAAGGCCTCCAGTACATATTCTTCCAGATCGTCCCTTATAGAATCACGTATTTTTTTTGCATCGTCGATGTCGATACAGTGTACATACAATGTAGATTTGTCATTAGATATATCAATAGTAAGGGTCCCGGGCGTCAGGGTGATGGTGTTTGCGATAGCTGTAATACCAACATCTGTTTTTGCCCTGATGGGAACTGCTATAATTCCGGGTTTTATATCGATTTTTGGTTGCAGTACGATTTTTGCTACAACAATACTTGCCTTTACAATCTCAACTATGAGTATGGAGAGATAATGTATCTGTTTTGGTATGCGGTTTAATTTATCCCTGTATGAAATTTCCTCTCCGAAATTATAGAGTTCCTTAAATGGCCTGATCAGGAATGGTCCGATCATGGCACCTATGAGGAAATTGCTCAGGTTTACGACACCGTGAACAAAACACCAGACAAAACCAAGTGCAATTGAATACAGAACATATCTTTTCATCTTACGCTCCCTCCCAGGACTGCGTTAATGTATGGTTGCGGATTAAGAAGCTGATTTGCAATCTCACTTGAAAGGGATATCAATGGTTCTGAATACACACCAAGGATGAGTACAGCTGCTGCAAGTATAATTATTGGTACTGTTATCATTGGTGAAGGCCCATGTGATGAATAAGGGCCATATTTTTCAAAATCCCTTGCTTCACCCCAGAACATGAGTAACCATGCCCTGAACATGTAGAATATTGTAAAAACTGCGAATGCAAATCCTATAAGCACTGGCAAATAATATTCTCCCAACATAGCCGCGTCAAAAAGGACAAATTTTGCTATAAAACCTCCCAGTGGCGGCATTCCTGCAATGGACATCGCTCCTATAAGGAACATGCTACTCATTAGAGGTGCACTTTTGACCATTCCTCCCATATGATGCATATCCCTTGTTTTGGCATGGTGAATAATCCCTCCGGATGTCAGGAAAAGCATGGATTTGGCAATTGCATGATTAACAAGATATACCAAAGAAGCTGCAAGGGCATAAGCTGTTCCCATTCCAATCCCCAGGAAAACATAACCTATCTGGCTGACACTGGAATAGGCAAGGAGGCGTTTGACATCTTTCTGGCCGACAGCAGCAATGGCCCCTATTGCTATGGTGATCAATGCAAGCAGGATAATAATTGGTTTTAGTAAAAACAGTGCATCTTTAAAGACCAGGAAATATACCCGGAGAATTCCGTATGCTCCCACCTTGATCATAACACCGCTAAGCATGGCACTTATGGGTGATGGGGCTGTCGGGTGGACATCCGGCAGCCAGTAATGAAGAGGGAATATGGCTGCCTTATTACCAAAAACGATGAGAAATAATAAAGCAATGAAATAGATATGCCAGGGCATAGTTCCTGCATCACTCAGTGCGGATATTTTCACTGAAAGGTCTGCCATATTCAGGGTTCCCATTGTTGCATATAGAGAAGCGACTGCAATCAGCATTACCATTGAACCGATCATATTCAAGATGAGATACTTGAATGTCGCCTCCATTTTATCGGAAATTGTAGTGACACCTCCGTTTTCCGAAGCTACTACCAGTCCGCATGATGAAAGCAGCAGTATTTCGAAAAACACAAACATATTGAAAATGTCCCCTGTGAGGAATGTTCCATTTAAGCCTGCAACAAGCAAGTTAAAAAGAGAATGATATGTTGTGTTCAGGGACTTGCCTTCGATGTAATCCAGGGAATATATAAGCGCAAGCAGGGATATCCCTGAACTCAATACAACCATCCCGGAGCCCAGCAGGTCGGCAACGAGTATTATTCCATATTTACCCCATTCCCCAACTTCGTAAACCAGTATTCCGCTGTTCCATACTTGCAAGAGGAGAATAATACTCATCAATAATATGGAAGCTGATACAATTATGTTGAGGGTCTTCTGGAAAGTTGGTCTGGAACGCAACATTATCATTAATGCTGACATAAGTATGGGTATTGCAACCAGTAGTATTGGGAGGTGTTCCTGAATATTCATCCCCTCAGCCTCCTGAGTTTCTTTACATCGGTGGTACCGTATTCTTCATGGATGCGGTAGGCCAGTATAAGTATAAATGCAGTAGTCGCAAGGCTGATTACAATAGCTGTTAACACAAGAGCCTGGACAAGGGGGTCTACGAAAGGGGTTTCCGTTCCAGGAGGCACTATTGGTGCAAGTATACCTTCAGATAATTTATCTGTAAAAATTATCCCGCTGCCAGAACCATGATAGCCCTCTGCTATTATAGGAGCTTTTTCACCATCAAATACTCCGGTTGAAACTATTAGCATATTTACTGCATGAGAGATGAGGGACAAGCCGATGATGATTTTTATGATATCCCTGCGTAGGATTAAAAATGTCCCAATTCCAAATATAAGGGCTATTGTTATTGATAATATTGTATTGTTCATTCGTCTTCACCCACGTTTTTGAATATGTATAGCAAAGTGCCGATTACGACAAAATATACACCAATATCAAAAAGAGCAGCTGATACCAACTCTATTTCACCGTAAAGTGGTATCTCTACAAATTTGATTAAACTCCTAAAGAAATTATGTCCATATACAATTGCCCCAAAAGCAGTTAGTGAAGAAAGAAGTAATCCAAAACCGAACCATTTATCCCATGAAGGGTTAAAGAAGGATTTGATATATTTCAAACCAAAAACAACATAGGTCAGGGAGATTACCGAAGCAAACATTACGCCTCCTATAAATCCTCCCCCCGGATTATTATGTCCTGCAAGTAAGAGGGATATTGAGAACAGGATAACAAGGGGAATGCAGATCTTGGTAATTGTTTTTGTAATTAATGTTGTCATTTTCCTTCACCTCTGCTGTGTATTAAGTTATAGACTCCCAGGGCTGCCAGACATAACACTGAAATTTCTCCCAACGTATCATAACCACGGAAATCTACAAGGATTACATTTACAACATTATGCCCTCCTGCAAGTGGAACACTGTTTTCCAGGAAATAATAGGAAAGCGATTCAAAGGGTGAAACAATACCTTGGGTTGCATTGAGAAGCAAGATCAGCACTGTAACTGCGACAGCAGATGAAATTACTAAATCCCTTGCCAGAATGGTTTTTGGTATTTTTTCCTTGAATGTCTGGGGAATCTTTGCTATTACAAGCAGGAATATTATTGTGGAGAGGGTTTCCACAAGCACCTGTGTAAGAGCAAGATCGGGTGCTTTGAGATATATAAATACCAGACTGACAAAGTACCCAACCGCCGAAAGTGCGATGACAGCAGCCAGGTATCTGTGAAGGGTTGCTGCTGCAATTGCTGCGATGATCATGAGGATCAGTATCAGTGCCTCGTAAAGGGGAATATCAAAATTAAGGTTGGCAGGGAACACCTGTGTTGCCATCATGAATGCTGGTATGGCAAACAGTATGACCATTAAAAATAATATAGCATAGATGTAGAGCTTTATGCTACCGGGCTGGGCAAAATTGGCAAATCCTTTTGCACTTCCCTTTGCTCCATCAACAATCCTGTCATAGTAATAGTTCACACTTACCCGGGGGTATTTTACATTAAACCTATCCTGCCAGGCCGCTATACTATCATAGCGTGTGTAAATTGTCAGGCCTGCTATGAAAGTGATTACTGTCATGAGAAGGGCCGGTGTAAGACCATGCCAGAGTTTGACATGCAGATGTACTTCCTCGAGCACGATTCCTGCGGTTGCGGGTTCAATTATATTATGGATCGGAATCGAAGGGACAAGGCCAAACAGGATGACAAGACCTGCAAGGAATGCTGCAGGAATAAGCATTGTATACGGTGGTTCATGTATATGCTCGGGCAGGAGATCATGGTGTTTTTCCCCCAGGAATATCCCGTCGATAAGTTTGATGGAATAAGCAAAGGTAAACACACCTCCCAGTACTGCTGCTGCCGGTATCAGGAATGTGAACGGTCCTCCGAGAATATGTCCCATCTCAACTGAGGTTTCATAGAACATTTCCTTACTAAGGAAACCATTGAGAGGTGGAATTCCTGCCATTGCAAGGGCTGCTATGGATGCAATGATAAAGGTAATAGGCATGTCTTTTCGCAAACCACCGAGTTTGCGTATGTCCCGGGTGGCTGCTTCGTGTGCAACAATGCCTGCTACCAGGAAAAGACACGCTTTGAAAGTTGCGTGATTGAGAAGATGGAAAGTTGCTGCTGCCACTCCTAAACCGGGTTCGTGGTAGGATGTGTAACCATACATTGTCATCATGTATGCCAGCTGGCTGATAGTTGAATATGCCAGGATTGCTTTGATGTCTGTCTGGCGGAATGCCAAAAATCCCGCAAGCAGCATTGTGAATATGCCAATTCCACTTACTAAGATAAACCAGGCTTCTGTACCTGAAAATATGGGGTGTATCCTGGCTACCAGATATATTCCGGCCTTAACCATTGTTGCTGAATGCAAAAAAGCACTGACTGGTGTGGGAGCCTCCATTGCATTTGGAAGCCATATGTAAAAGGGCCCCTGTGCGGATTTGGCAGCTGCACCTATCAGGATAAGTATCAGTGTTATTAAGAAGAAAGGATGAGCTTTGATGTTTTCAATCATCGCGGGGTTCTGGAGAATAGTAGCGATATCATAGGAACCTGTAATAGTATGTAGCAGGATAAATCCTGCCAGCATGAAAAGACCGCCACCTGCTGTGAGCAGCAGGGATTTTGTGGCTCCGTAGATGGAAGCGGGTTTATCTCTCCAATAACCGATAAGCATGAATGATGTGATACTGGTAAGTTCCCAGAATATGAAGAGCTGGAGTGTATTCCCTGCAAAGACCATACCGATCATGGACCCCATGAATAAGAGCAAGTACTGGTAATAACGGGGGAGGTCTTCCTTGTGGGACATGTACCCATTGGAATAGGACATTATAATTACACCGATACCGGATGCTATGAATCCGATCATCATAGCCAGTCCATCGGCATAAATGCTGAATTCTGCACCGATGCTTGGCATCCACTCAATTGAATGTTGTATTATATGTCCATGAATTATTTCGGGAGCTACTATACCTATTAATGCAAAGCTCAGGAAGGCAATTCCTGCTGCAAACCAACCGATCCTGTGCTTCAGGAACTTTTCCAGCAGCGGTATGAATATCGCCGCGGCAAAGGGTAAAAATATAGCCAGTATGATTACCGTAAAGGAGTCCATGTCTCTCCTTAATTAAATTCCAATATATAACTGTTGTTCATGATCAATAAATATTTTTATTAAGTCCATTTGATCATATTTATCTATTGTTCTTCTTCGTTTGTTATTTGTTCAAGTCAGACCGCGGTTCTTAATCATTATTCATTTTGCTTTGTCAGATTTTATGGCCTGGCGGCGCTGTCTTCTTTACATATACCTCTCTAGGGGGCAACAAAATATATATAGGTTTAATCTGTATAGGGAGAGTGCTTCAGGGTGGCCCTGAGGTACAGGGCGTCTGCGTTTTTGTAGATGTCTGATAAACAGAATGGGCCCGTGGTCTAGTAGGTTATGACATCGCCTTGACATGGCGGGGATCCTGAGTTCGACTCTCAGCGGGCCCACTTCCGAAATTGCGATATACTTAAATAAAAAAACCGCATGTATGTGGTGCTCCCAATGCCCAGGTAGCTCAGTTTGGGAGAGCGCTGCCCTGAAGAGGCAGTCGTCCCCGGTTCGAGTCCGGGTCTGGGCACCAATTCAGTATGAACATCAGTAGTGTAGTGGTTATCACCGGGCGTTGCCAACGCTCGAACCCGGGTTCGAATCCCGGCTGATGTATAACTATTTTTTTCTTTTATCCTTTGGCCTTATTTGATATATCGTCCTTCAAATTACCGGGTGTAATTTTTTCTACTATAATGTATTTTAGTATACTTTTTGAAGTTGTATACCAGGATTTTGCTATCAAGTCATTTATCCACGGATAAAAATATACTTCAGGGTGAATGACTATCTACTAAAAATATAAAGGTGAATGATATAAATTTTTATATGCATAAATAGCCAGATGATAAAATAATGTTCGAGATCCCCATTATCAGCCATTTACGCTCTTTCGTGCCTTCCCAAGCAACTCCTGAATCCGCTTTATATCATCTTTATCTTTTGGATGCAATCCAAGTGCCTGTTTGTACATCTGTATGGCCATACCGTAATTGCACATTCCATGAAAAGCCCGCCCCTTCATTTCCCAGATTACCGGTTTGTTCATGCCTTGCTGCACAAGGGTATCAAAACACCTGTTTGCCTGTGAATATTTGCCAAGCTGTATACAGGCCACTCCTTTGTTAAACAGGGCATTCTTGTTGGACGGTTCCATCTCCAGTGCTTTGCTGAACAATTCATAGGCTTTTTTGTGGTCTGTCCTGCATTCCTGGCCCTGTATTATCAGTTCTTCAACACTCGCTTTTTTCTTATTCCGCAATTTACTTCGGGCACGGTTTAATGCATCTGTGTTGCTTGTATTATTTGTAGAAAGTTTGCCCTGCGATTTTGAGACGGTTTTTCTTTCCTTCTTTGCAGGTGGTATGTATTTCTCCAATCCAAGTATTTCATGCATTATCATTATAGCTGCATGTTTATCCAGTGGCTCATTGTTATTGCCACATTTCGGGGACTGGATACATGAAGGACATCCCTCTTCACAGGGGCATCCCTTGATTGCTTTTAAGGTAACATCAAGCATTTCTTCAATTTTGTCAAAACCGTTCTCTGCAAAACCAACACCTCCTTCATGACCATCATAGATGAATATCCCGCTTCTTCCCTCCAGGTCTCCATGTGATGGCGTGGATACTCCTGCGACATCGTTGCGATCTGCAAGCAGATGTACCGGATACATTGCTATCATTGCATGTTCAATTGCATGCAGGCCACCGGCAAAATCCCGCTTCTGTTTACTCACCATCTCCTCATAGCCTGCAGGCAGGTCTATCCACAAACTTTCGGTTTCAAGGGATGAAGGGGGCATTTCTATTTCCTTCCTGCCCATCTCTTCATCCGATCCGTGCCGTATTCTCCGGAAACCTGTCACCTGTTCGACAACTTCGACCCTTCCCAAACCGACGGTAATATCGTCCAGTTTCCCGGGTTTTTTTTCTTCGTACTTTTCCCTCAGGAATATCTCGGAAGCAACCATTGGTTTGGTATAATAATCAGCTTTACCTTTCTCAACAAGGATTTCTTTCTTGCTGTGGTTCATCATTTGCACAACATAGGGATTTCCCATATGGATATAGATGGCTCCTTCAAATGCTTCCCTGAAAGCCATTGAGCGTTCCAGGTCTTTTTCAATAATCTTCCTCTTGCCACCTGTGGTATCTATAAGGCAATATCCGTTCCTACCGGCTCCCCTTATGTTCACCTGTCCATGGGGATGGTTATCAAGACAGATTGTACCCTTTTCATTTTCTGCAAGCAATTTTTCTTCCTTCAGGACTCCAATAACATCCCGTATTCCGCTACCGAAATACTTCTCGTCCTCCTGTTGCAGGGGTAATTCTTTTGCTGCACACAGTATATGTCCCGTTTGTATGTAGGTATTTTCAGGATTAATGACAGCATCTTCGCAGGATTTTGCAAAAAATTTCTCTGGATTGCGCATGTAATATTGGTCCAGGGCATTCTGGCCGGCCACAAGTACCACCATGCTTTCGTTCTCTCCTCTGCCGGCCCTTCCGGCCTGCTGTCGGGTGCTCATTATAGTGCCGGGAAATTCATCAAGGATACAACCATCGAGTCCTCCGATATCAATTCCGAGTTCTAAGGCATTTGTTGAAAGGACGCCTTTAAGAGTACCATTCTGCAATTGTTTTTCTATGAGAATCCTGTCTTCTGGACTATATCCACCGCGATAAGGGGCGATCCTTTCTTTCAACCCCCGGTTTTGCAGTTCCTTTTTTGATTGGAGGTACATTCTCTCCATTTTCTGGCGGGAACGGGTAAAAAGAATAGTTTGCAATCCTTCCTGTATTAATGTGGTAAACAACCGGTTTGAATCTGCAAAACTGCTTTTGCGCAGGAAGTAACCCTTTTTGTTATAGTATGCCGGCGGGTTCCAGAATACAAACTTCTGTGCTCCCCTGCCTGAACCATCCCTGTCAATGACCTCCATGTTTTTTCCAGTCAGGTTGCATGCATGTTTGCCGGGATTGCCAATGGTGGCGCTGCAGCATATGTATTGGGGATTGGATCCGTAGTGATCGCATATTCTCTGCAGCCGGCGCAAAAGATTTGCCATGTTGCTGCCGGTGACTCCGGTGTAATAATGGCTTTCATCGAGGATTATGTATTTCAGGTTGGATAATACTCTGTACCACTGCTGTTTCCAGCCCAGTACACTCATATGCAGCATTTCGGGATTGGTAAAAATAATATTTGCATCGGCTTTTGCCTGCCATCTCTCTTCTTTAGAGGACGGCCCTACAAAACGGCCAATGTCAATCCTTTCACCCAGTATATCTCTCAATTTCACAAAATTTGAATACTGATCATTGGCAAGGGCATTTAGAGGTGATATATAAAGGACAGTAGAGGCAGGATGGTCCATTATTTCTTCAAAAACAGGTATTGTATATGCCAGGGATTTTCCGCTGGCCGTACTGGTTGCCAGTACGATGTTTTTACCACTTCTGATCTTCTCAATGGCTTCTGTCTGATGGGAATATAGTCTTTTAATTCCTCTTTCATGCAGGGCAAACCTGAGCAATGGCTTGATATCAACATTATCATACTTTCCCTGTCTTTCTTTTATGGATTCACTGTGTACGATTTGCCCTTCGTAGCCCCTGGATGATGTTATTTTGGAAAGTATTTTTTCGATATCCATTGTTTTTTCCTCTTCCATGCCCCTGAATAAATGTGTATATCCTGACGGCAAACTTGTTGGGGTCGTATAGAGGATTGTTTATTCTTATGTTTATCCGATGTTTGGGGTACCTACACCCATCACTATCAGGCGTGTTTCCATTGGTGGGTGATGCCAGCCATCCGGGACCACAGTTTTCTTTTCAAACGTGATTTTCACCCTCTCAGAATCTATACGGCATTTGTTCATGTATCCTTTAACAATACTCTCTCCGGTTTTTCTTGCAAAATCCAGGGCATCCACATATTTCTTGAACTGCTTTCTTTGCCCGGGTGCAAATACAAGAAAATTCTCTTCGGGCCGTTGCAGGGAATGTGGCCGGATCATAATATCCACGCGTTTGATCCCTTTTCCCATAAGTGCTCCTACCGCATTACCAACTTCAAAATTTTCAGGTACCTTTATGTCTGCGATCAATATTTTTTGTATTTCATCCACGTAAGCCTTAACAGGTCCCCCAACCAGGGCTACAGGAATATCCAGATTCAAACGTGCCGGATATTTGCCGTTAAGTATGTCCGTGATCACTTTTTCATCAACATCCGGCAGCAGGAAGTGAATAAGTTCTTTTGACATATTTTTTGCAAACATTTCTTTGATATTTTTACAAAACTCTATCTTGTTCTTCCTGAGAAGTTTTGAAAGCATCTCTGCCCCTTTTTCAGAAGCTTCTGCATTCCACTCCGTATAATCTCCCAGTACATGCAGGGCATCTGTCGGAGTGAATCCTATTGCCTGGACAATTCTTTTCTGTATCAGGGAATCCAGTACATTGGCAGAAGGTATCCCATTTAGTTGATGAGAAATAGTCTGTATGGAAACCGGCTGTTCACCCAGTAAGTCCAGGATTTCTTTCTCTTGTGGATCAATATGCTGGTGGTCCGATTGATTCTTTATAAAAAAGCGGGTTGGCTGGAAATTTTCATTTTCCATTACACGGAAAGTAGGTGCCTGTTCGCTCAGGATTTCCATAAGTTGTGGGTGATGTGTAGCAGCCATACATAGAGGTATTACTCTTCTGGGTCCGATATTTATGCTCTTTTTAGTAACCCAGATGTGACTGTCTCCTCCCATAGCAGAAGTTTCCATGTCGATTGCTTTGACCCTTGTTTTCCAGCCACCAACTGTAGCCCCTTCTGCTTTTAACTCCGGTAGTCCTTTGTAGATAGCAGAAACATCGGTGCTTGTGCCTCCAACATCCATAACGGCACATGTATCCAGGTTTGCTAGGTATGAAGCACCCACAAGACTTGCTGCAGGTCCGGAAAAAATAGTTTCGATTGGCCGATGCAGAGCATCCTCTATATTGACCACAGATCCATCACAACGCAACATCAGCATTTTTTCCTTTATTCCGAGTTTTTCGATTTCATGGATGACTGACCGGATGAATTTTGTAGTAACAGGAATAAGCTGGGCATTGAGGAGGGCAGTGACAGCTCGTTCATAGGCTCCGAGTTCCTGGGAAAGTTCATGGCCGCATACAACCGGTTTGCCGGTAAGTTCGAGGATTTTATCCTTTACTTTAAGTTCATGTTCCGGATTACGGGTTCCAAAATAGGCAGAAACTGCGAATACCGAAACCCTGCCTTGAACTTCTTTGATATATTCTTCCACTTTTTTCATGTCCAGGGGTGTCGACTCTTCACCGTTTTGGTCGTGTCCTCCGGCTATGAATACATAATTCTCTGCAGCAAGTTCTCTTTCCAGGGGATGGTCACCGATCAGGATTAGGGAGGCGGATGCACCGGTTTTTTCCAGAAGGGTATTTGTGGAAAGTGTTGTGGATACGGACACCAGGTTTATGTTTTCCATATATTCCCGGTTCAACAATTCCAGGACGTTATGTATGCCCATAATGAGGTCCGGATAGGTAGTAAGGGATTTAGCCCAGTCTACGACTTTCCCATCCCGGTTACGGATAAAAACTGCATCTGTGTACGTTCCGCCAGCATCAATTCCCAGACTGTATTGCATTTTCCTTTCACTCCAAAACGAGATTTTCCGGTTGGTATAAATGCTTTTGTATTTAACTTCAGGGTTCAATGCGTTTTTATAGCCGGGATGGGTGTATTTTATGATTATTTGTATGGGATACCCGGATTCAGTTATCTGCTTTCTTCTTGAAAAATAACCAGCCCTTATCGTTCTTGCCGTACTTCGTCTTAATAAGAACATAGTCGCCAGTCAATTGTTTTCCTTTTAGTGTGACGATGATTTCCTTGTCTTCAATCTTTATTGCTTTGTAGTTTCCCCTGTCCCATATTTCAACTTTGCCGGCTCCGTATTGTCCTTCAGGTATTTCTCCCTCAAAATCGGCATATTCCATTGGGTGGTCTTCCGTCTGTATGGCAAGTCTCTTGATTCCGGCTTTTTTTGGAGGTTGTTTGGGAACTGCCCAGCTTTTCAGTACGCCATCAATCTCTAGCCTGAGATCATAATGCAGATTGCTGGCATCATGTTTCTGTATTACAAAAATAGGCTCATCGGATCTGGAAGTCTCTTTGGCTTCAGGTTCAGATGTCCTGTTAGAATCTCTTTTTTTCCTGTATTCTTCCAGCGTGAACTACCACCCTCTGAATAGGGTGGCTTCCTGCTTCATAGCCCTTCCCATTGAAAACAACTCCACAGGCTCTCCCCGTAGTTCCTACGGTGCTTCAAATACCTATCAAATTCTGTTTATTTAAAGCAAACTTCTTAATATTAATTGCAGCATTGACATCTCTGTCATGGGATGCACCACAATCAGGACATTGCCATTGTCTTTCTACAAGTGTAATGTTGTTGTTATGATACCCACAGACATTGCATATTTTCGTGGATGGTTCAAATTGTCCAATTCTCAATATGCTTTTCCCATACCATTCTGCTTTATATTCCAATTTGGTTACAAAAGAACTCCATGATACATCACTAATGGATTGTGCAAGTTTATGATTTTTCAACATTCCAGATACGGTTAATGTTTCCAGTGCAATAGCTTGGTTTTCGCTAATTAATCTGGAAGTTAATTTATGCTGAAAATCATTTCTCTGATTTGCTATTTTCTCATGAAGTTTGGCTATCTGCTGTTTTGCTTTATCTCTATTTTTTGAACCTCTTTGTTTTCGTGAGAGACGCTTTTGTAATACCTTCAGTCTTTTCACTGAATTATTAAGATGCCTGGGGTTATCTATTTTTTCACCGTTAGACATGATGGCAAAATCTTTGATACCAACATCAATACCAACCGCACTATTTTCATCAAAATCCTGTTTATCAGGTAATTCTTTACCATCATCTACAAGAATGCTGATGAAATATTTACCAGACGATGTTTTTGATACTGTTGCGGTTTTCAAGTTACCATCAAAGTGCCTGTGCAACTTAGTTTTAATCCATCCAATTTTGGGAAGTTTGACTTTATTCGTCTCAAAATCCACTTTATAATATTGTGGAACAGAAAATGATTGTACTGGATTTTTCTTTGATTTAAATTTGGGAAAACCCGTTTTCTCACGGAAAAACCTGGTAAAAGCATTATCCAGATTAAGAGTAGCTCCACGTAAAGATTGTGAATTGACTTCTTTCAGCCATTCCATATCTTTATACAATGTTGGAATTGTTTTATTCAATGTAAATCTGGAAATTGCTTTTCCGTCTTGCTCATAGGATTTAATTTTTTGTTCTAAGGCCCAATTATAGATTACCCTCACACAACCAAAATGCTTGCTAAACATTTCTTCTTGCTGTTTTGTTGGATACATTCTATATTTGTAGGCTTTCAACATATATATCCACCTATGCACTTGACACTATTTATACTTTGTGCCAAAACCACAAAAAGACGCATTCATCTCCTGCCTTATGGAAGGAGTCTTCTGCTTATTTAGGTAATTCATCCACCGTTTGAAAACGGTGGTCTTCTTACTCTATCATGATAAATAAAAATATGAGTAAAGAGCTATAATAGGATATTGCAATTATATGGGGTTTTCAATGCTGGAAAAAGTTGATCTCTCAAAAAGAATAGACGATAAGGAGTACAAGGATTTAGTCGATAAACTTGAGATCAAAATGGGGGAATTACAGCGCAAAAGCTGGAAAATGCAGGTTCCCATAATTGTTGTCTTTGAAGGCTGGCATGCTTCGGGTATGAGTGATATAATAAATCGTTTCATTCTTCCCATGGACCCCAGGGGTTTCCGTTTCCATACAACTACCAGTCCCACAGATGAGGAAAAACTCCGACCTCTTTTGTGGCGTTTCTGGACCAAAGTTCCTGCCCGCGGCCAGGTAGCAATCTTCGATCGCAGCTGGTACAGGCGAGCGATTATAGAACATATTGAAAAAAATAATGGAAAAGGACTTGAAAGATGCCTGCAGGGAATCAGGAGTTTTGAGAGGCAACTTGCAGACGATGGTTACCTAATAATCAAGTTCTTCCTCCACATAAGCAAAGAGAAACAGCAACAACGGTTTAAAGAACTGGAAAAGAATAATGGGGATCTTTTTATTGTGGGGGAAGATGAAGTGGATTATGCAAGTGAATATGAAGCCTATCTTCACACCGTAGAAAAAATCCTGGAAAACACGGATTCTTTCAGGGCTCCCTGGACAATTGTGGAATCAAATAACAGGAATTTTGCCACTGTCAAAATAATGACGGCTTTTATAAATGCAATAGAGGATAAACTCAAAGAGGTAGACCATAAATCCGTTACTGAAACTACTGTGGACCTTTTCCCTAAAGAGGATTTACCGGGAATACCATCCCTTAAAACTTCTATACTGGCACGCATTGATATGAATAAAACGATCGATAAAAAAGAATATAAAAGTAAGAAAAAAGAGTATCAGGAACGTTTGAGGCATTTGCAATATGAATTGTTCAAGCGTCAGATCCCTGTGGTTATTGTTTATGAAGGCTGGGATGCATCAGGTAAAGGGGGTAATATCCGAAGGCTTGCGCGCCGGCTCAATCCACGTCTCTATTCGGTAATTCCCATTGGCGCTCCCAATGATTATGAAATCTCACATCATTATCTCTGGAGATTCTTAAAGGAAATTCCACCTGCCGGTAGAATTGCTATTTTTGACCGTAGCTGGTATGGCAGGGTCATGGTAGAACGGGTAGAACAGCTATGCACTGAAAACGAGTGGAAACGCGCTTATAGGGAGATTAATGAATTTGAAGCGATGCTTACTGACTGGAATGCTGTAGTTGTCAAATTCTGGTTGCATATAGATTAGGATACCCAGTTTGAAAGGTTCCAGAAAAGGAGTGAAACACCTCACAAACAATGGAAAATCACTCCAGAGGATTGGCGAAACCGTGAAAATTGGGATGCCTATCGTGAAGCTGTAGATGAGATGCTTGAAAAAACAAGCACTACTTATGCCCCATGGACAATTGTAGAAGCTAACGATAAAAAATATGCCCGTATAAAGGCCCTGAAAACCGTCACAGAAGCAATTGAAGAAAAACTTAAAAGTTAATCAGACAAAATTTTCTTTATGTTTTTTGTACATTACATGTACCATACCATCTACAAGCCCAATCTTTGGGACATAGATTTTATTGATATTTCCCCACTTCATAGCTGATAGGTAAACCTTTGATGCCGGTACGATTACATCAGCACGATCTGGTTTCATATTGAATTTTATTATGCGCTCTTCAACAGTAAACTTGCCCATGTAGTTTGCCGTTGTTTTGAGTTTTTTATATTTCAGAGGTTTGCCTTCCTTTTTTCCGGCATGTTTGAATAACTTGTTTATATTTCCTCCAGTACCGATTGCGCAAACATTTTCTTCCCCTTCAAGAGTGTCTTTGATCCATTTTTTCATTTTCTTCCAATTCCTCTTTGGCACCAACCCTTCTTTTATACGGATTGTTCCAATGTTAAAAGAGCGGGATCTTATCGCATGTTTTCCCTTGAAAAAAGTAATTTCAGTACTCCCGCCGCCTACATCTATATAAAGGTAGGATCCATTCCTGTCCAGCATTTTTTCTATATGATTGGAATAAATTACTTTTGCTTCCTTTTTTCCTTCAATGACCTGCAGATCGATATCACATTCTTTTTTGATCCGGTTTACTATTTTTTTGTGATTTTTAGCCTCGCGCATTGCTGAGGTTGCATAAGCCATGTATTCTATAGGCTGGTAGACATTTATGAGGTGCCTGAAAGCCTGCATTAATTCTACAAGTTTGTCGGCTTTTTCTTCGGATATCTTCTTGTTGATGAATGCATCATCTCCCAGCCTAAGGGGTATCCTGAGTAAGGATACCTTTTCAAAAAAGGGTTGGCCGGTTTGGTCCTCCACTCGTGAAAACAGGAGTCTGATAGCATTGGATCCTACATCAATAGCAGCAAATTTCATTTATTAGCCTGCCCTGTCTTTCTGGCCAGATAATCATATATTTCGTCCTGGCATCTGACTTCTTTATCGTCAACACTTATCAGGTAGGGATTGTCCTGTTTCTCATTGATTATCCTTGCTTTTTTCCTGTCATTGAACTGCATTTTTATGAAGTCCCGGATTTCTTTCTGTATATCCGGATCATATATGGGGGTGGCAACTTCTACTCTTTTGTCAAGATTGCGTACCATCCAGTCAGCAGATGAAATGTAGTATTTAGTATCTCCCTCATTGCAAAATACAAAAATTCTTGAATGTTCAAGATATTTATCTACAATACTAATGGCATTGATGTTTTCGCTCTGTCCTTCAACTCCGGGGACAAGGGAGCAGATACCTCTAATTATCAGATCTATCTTAACGCCTGCATTATTTGCTTCATAAAGTGCATCTATCATTTCCTTGTCCACAAGACTATTCATTTTTGCACAGATGAACGCTTCCTTTCCCATGGATGCATTTTCTGTTTCCTTTCGAATAAGGTTCAAATATTTCTTTCTAAGCTGGTGGGGAGCTACCAGCAAATGCTGGTAATCATAAACTTTGTAGTTATGTTCAAAAAACTTAAATAAGTTGTTAATTTCTTCATTGATTTGACTGTTAAAGGTAAAAAGACAGTGGTCACTGTATAATTTCGCGGTTGATTCATTGAAATTACCTGTTGCCACGGCACTATAAAATACAGATTCATTCCCTTCTTTGCGTTCTATCTGGCAGAGTTTGGCATGCACCTTCAATCCCGGGACACCGTCGATTAAGATAGCACCAGCATCTTCCAGCATTTGTGTCCAGTAAATATTGGCCTTTTCATCGAACCTGGCCTGTAATTCCATTACTACTGTTACGTTTTTGCCGTTTTTGATGGCGTTTGTCAGGGCATTGATAACTTTTGAGTTCTTTGCAACCCTATACAGGGTAATTTTTATCGAGGTGACCATCGGGTCAATAGCCGCTTCCCTGAGCAGGTCTATCATATAATCAAAAGAGTGGTATGGATAGTGAAGAAGAATATCTTTTCTTTTGATTGCTTTTAAGATACTTGTATGTGCCTCGATCGAGGGGTGTGTCAATGGAGGCGAATTCGGGTATCCAAGTTCTTTCATTCCCATGCGCGGGAAATCCATAAAATCTCTGGCGTTATGGTAGCGACTTCCGGGAATCAGGTTTTCAAAATTATTCATTTTGCTTTTTCTGAGGATAAAGTTAAGCAAGTGCTCGGGAATTTCCCTATCGTATACAAATCGTACAGGCAGTCCACGTTTTCTTTCTTCCAGACTCTTCATCACTTTTTCAAAGAAACTTTTTGTTACATCTTCTTCAAAATCGAGCTCAGCATCCCTTGTAAGTTTTATTGTATAAGCGTCGATCCTGTCATAGTTAAATATTGCAAAAACATCTTTCAGGCCAAACCTTATGATATCATCCAGAATTATAACATACTTCTTGTCATCTTTTGAAGGCAGGCTGATATATCGGGGTAAAATATCAGCAGGAACTTCTATTAGGGCATATTTATAATCAGCAGGATCCTCTTTCCTGTACATGTGAATTGCAAGATATATTACATGATTTTTTAGGTAGGGGAACTTTTTGTTTTCATTGAGCATTAAGGGAACAAGCAAAGAGTGAATCTTTTGTTTGAAATACTCTGAAATGTAGTCTTTATGGTAATCCTTGAGGTTTTTTTCATCAAGTATGTATATCTTATTCTTCTGGAGTTCCTTACTAATTTCCTTGAATACATCATCAAAATCATTTTGCAAAGTCAGAACTGTACTCTGTATTTTTTGCAACACTTCTCTGGGAGATCCTCCAAACATCACTTTTTCTTTAATGTCGGCATCAATCATTCTTCTGATTGTTCCCACACGTACACTGAAAAATTCGTCAAGGTTTGATGAAAAGATGCCCAGGAACTTGAGCCTTTCCATCAGGGGTACCCGGGTATCGGCAGCTTCTTGCAATACTCTTTCATTGAAGGATAGCCAGCTAATTTCCCGATTGATATATTTAAGTGATTCTCTTTTCATGGTATCCCATTGTATACAATTCCGAATGTATCTGTTTGTGGCATTTTAGTGGTCGGAGAATATATATCAATTTTGTATGGATTCTATATATTAGTACTAAAAATATTAATCAAATATTCTTTGAATACATTCCTGCAATGGATTCTGCAAACATCTTCCCAAATTCCGGTTCGGTAATACTTTCCCATTCAGCAGGGAATTTATCCCGCAGTTTTTTTATTTCTTCTTCTTTGTAATGGATGAATGCATCAATGTGGCCATCAACAGCATTGTTTTCCTTTTCTCCCCATGAGGTACTTTTGTCTCCCCAGTGTCCACTTTCCTTGAACCCGTTCAGAAGTTCGACAGCAACGGCTGCATCGTGCATGTCTCCCAAATTATCCTGAAGACTCTTCAGCCGCTTTATTGTCTGTTTGGCTTCGTCTCCCAGGACTTCCTGGAAGAATTCAAAGGTATAACGCAGGATTTTCACATCTATACGTAATCTGTGCAGTACTTCCAGGGGTGCTTCATGGGGGTCAGGACCTACTTTGTCTTCATAAGCAAGAACATTTGCATATTGGCCATAAACAAGTGTGGGAAATACTTCTCGTACACTGGTAGGACGGGGAGTTCCTTTGCTATTTTCATCTTCCATCTTCCAGTAATTCTTTTTCCCCAGGGCATCCTCAAACTTTTTCTTGAACCTGTTGTACCTTTTGCTATCCAGGTATTCCAACATATTCCCTCTTTCTTTGGCCCTTTCTATCTCGATGTTATCTTTCAGGAAATCGAGTTCCCTTTTACGTTTTTCTGGTAACTCTTCACAATAATGGTCAATACGTTCAAGGAATACGTCCATGTCCCTTACATTACCTAGTGCTTTACGGGTGCGTTTTATTCCTTTGAGGTATCGGCCAAGTTCTTTCATATCAAGGTAGGGATTGAGAACTTCAAAACCGGCTTTGATACGCATTGCAGCCACCCGCATGTCATGTAGCTCTTCTATGTCCCTTCCAACTTTTGTTCCCGTTTCATGCTTTTGCATTTTCTTGAAATGTTTCTGGAAGATCTTCCGAGCGGCTTCGGCCATTGTGTCATCGGTTTGGATTTCAATCTTCTTTTTTGATTTTTTGTTATCTTCTTTTTCTTCTTCAGGAGCGGCTTCTATCTGTTTTTCTTTCAGTTCCTCTGTAACTTTTAGTTCTTCGTCATCCTGATTCATAATGTATTCTCCCCCAATCTTGCTTTGGTATTCTTCCTCTTGATTACCTGTAAGTTCCATCATTATAAGTTGGGCCAGGGCAATAAAAAATGAATTATTTTTAGAGTTGTTTTTTAATTTATTGATCTCTAAAAGATGATTAAGCATTTCTTTGAAGATCCTTGTTATAAGAAAGAGTGTAGTGGCTAGATACCCCAGTGCAATATAGGACACGTTTGGATATATCCATTTTTCAGGATAGAGGGAAATAAACCCGCCTATAATGATTGCATATAAGATGGCACTTATCAGGGTGTAACCGTTTTCCTGTTTTATTAATAGATTCAATCCCAGCATTATGAGTGCTAGCCCTGTTGCAAATGCACCCATGGTCACCAGTATTTCCCCTGCCGGAGAATAACGGTTCAATTCCATCAACATAAGGGCCACAGCGCCCCCGATCCCCAGTGTTGCGCCTGCTATTACTGCAAAAAGACCAATTATCAATGATTTGCCCGAGCCCATGATGCTCTATGTATATTTGATTACTTTAAAAACTTCCCATCGTAATCAGAACTATTTTCGATGCAGGTTTGAATTTCATGGCCTTGTTGTAGGTCGATATTTGTGTGCTCATTCGTTTGTATGGTTTTTTTTGTAAATTTCATGAACATTATTACTTAAATGTGTGTACATCAAGTTAATAGCAATGTACATGCAAGCTTTTATTTATGGAATTCCCGTACCGGTCTACCTTTAAGTATCCAGAAAAGGATTTGATTGTTTTCCTTTCTGACATCAAATATATTATCCTATTCTATGTCTTCGGGGATTTCCTAACCACCATTGGAGCCTTGAATTTTGGGGTCGAGCAAAACGGATTTATAGCATTCGTACTGGCGGAATTTGGCCTGGGAGCCTTTTTGCTTTTGAAACTTCTCTTTATTGTGGCGGTTTATTTGAACTACAAACTCATCAGGCAATCCGGCCTGTCCTGGAGTTCATTTCTGTGGAATACCTCCAAATTTGCGATTGCTTTTTTGGGTGTTGTACTTGTAGTAAATAATTTGATGATTATGCTGAACCAAACCAGTTTAATCGTCTAATTCCTGAAAAAGTAAATTATGTGTTCAAATCCTTTGTACTCATATTAATGGAAATTTCTGCAATATCACCACTGTATTCAGCAATCCTTTGCAGGCTTTCCACAATGAAGCCAAATTGGTGTGAGTTGGTGTCTGCCTGCCTGTTCTTGTATAATGCAGTACCTCCCCGGGAAATATTCTTTGCATTCTTTATGACCATGTTTGCTTCCATGGGATCGAGATTTGAAAGCAGGGCTATGGACTGCTTGAAGATAGTCTGGACATCTTCTGCCATCTTGAATATGGGGTCATCAGGTTCCACTTCGTTTTCCATTTCAATCAGGTTCTTTGCAATCCTGACCACATGGTCTCCGATTCTTTCCATGCTTTTAGTAACAAGCCGATAGCCCAGGCACTCCCCGGGTCTTTCGATACCAATCTTTTTTGAAAGGTTGCGGTCTTCAATGGCTGCTTTCAACTGTCTTACAGTTAAAAGGTAAAACCTGTCAACTTCGTTGTCCCTGAGTATTATATCCTGGGCGACTTCTTTATCATTTTTCTCAATTGCTTCCATTATGTCGCTTAACATTGAGGTTAATAGGCCGGACATATTTTGCAGAGCCCTATGGAGGGAAAGGTCCCTGTAATTGAGCAGGCTTTGCAGCACAAGTTCATGGTGGCTTTCTTCCACCACTTCAAGACCTACAAGCCTTTTGCGGGATGCATCTTTTATGAATTTACGATCGGCTGCACTGAATCCCTCTTTTGACTCCATTTTGATTATATCATAGCCAGCAAGATAATGGGAAATGAGTATCCTGAAAATGTCTTCCGGCTCGGCTACAGGAGGCTGATTATACATTTTTCCTTTGTTAGGGATCAGGCGATTAATTTCAATTTTGGTTTCGTATCTTTGATTCTTGTTGAGTGTATCAGAGGATATCAGGAGTGAGCTTTTATTCTGTGGTGCAAGGATTACGCTATCTCCAGCTTCAAGACCGGCCCCCCTCACCCAGTTTATGGGGAGGGATACTATAAAGGTGGAGCCTCCCGTGAGTTGTACTTTTCTTCTTTCAGACATGATAGTTTCCTTTGATTTTCATAAAAATATTTTTCAATTAATAATAGTAAGTGTTTTTTGATATAATGGTTGATTTGCCTGAGTGTTGTTATTGTTGGTTAGAAATATCTCAATGTGTATTCATATGGTTAGTAAATTATATATTTTGTCAATATATAATATATATTGATATTTTGTATATGTATTTTAATTACATAACACTAATACCTGTGTTTCTGGGGGTCAGTAGCAGTTGAGCAATTACTATTGGTTCATCTGTGCGATAAACTAAATTATAAGTGCAATATCTCTTCAACAGAAACTCTTATATAGCTAAATTGCCAATCATTTACTGTATTACCCTATACCATAGGTGTGTTTTTACAAATTAATTTCTCGTTTTTTGCTGAGGTATACTGATGGATAATGACAAACATTTAAAAGGCACGACCACTGTAGGCATAGTTTGCAGTGATGGAGTTGTTCTTGCCACTGAAAAAAGGGCAACTATGGGCAACTTCATAGCCAGCAAGACCGCAAAGAAGATTTACCAGATCGATGACCTGGTCGGGATGACCACTGCTGGCTCGGTAGGTGATGCCCAGCAACTTGTGCGGATGATTAGTGTGGAATCCAAACTCTATAAAATGAGGAGACAGGAATCAATAACCATCAAAGGCCTCACAACTTTACTCTCCAACATCCTTGGTGGGCAACGCTATTTCCCTCTAATGGTCCAACTCCTGGTAGGTGGCGTAGATAAGAATGGACCTGCCATATTTTCACTCGATGCGATGGGTGGAAATATTGAGGAGACAAAAGCCGTTGCTACGGGCTCTGGTTCACCGATGGCTTATGGTGTTCTTGAAGACCGCTATCATGAAGGTATCAATGTCGAAGAGGGTATGGAACTTGCAATCCGTGCTCTTTACAATGCCATGAAAAGAGATTCAGCTTCTGGAAATGGTATCGATGTTGTCAAAATAACTGCGGATAGCTATAATAGGCTTGATACCGGAGAGGTGGACAAAATACTTGAAAATCTGAAATAAGCTACCTTATTCATCTTATTTTTTAAAATACTCTTTCCCACATTTTCTACTTTTTTATAATACAGGAAGGCATTTTTAATGGTCATAGAAGATATCCTAGAAGGATTAAAGAAAAAAATCGAGAAGAATCTTCCGGCTGGCACTACAATTTCAAATGTAGAATTTGAGGGTCCTCAGCTTGTGGTATATACAGAAGAACCCCGGAAATTTGCTGATAATGGAAACATCGTACGGACCCTGGCCAAAAATTTAAGGACCAGAATAGTTGTTCGTCCTGATCCAAAGGTACTTTTGGCACCAGAAGAATCTATCGACCTTATCGATCAAACAGTTCCCGAGGATTCAGGAGTCACAAATTATGATTTTGCTCCGGATGTCGGGGAAGTGATAATTGAGGCGGAAAAACCCGGCCTTGTAATAGGCAAGCATGGGGAAACCCTTCGTGAAATAACCAAGAAGATAGGCTGGACCCCGAAAGTTGTCAGGACTCCGCCGATAAAATCCCGTACTGTGAAAAATATACGGGAATTTATGAAAAAGAACCATTCCGATAGAAAGAATATCCTTAAAACAATTGGGAGGAAAATTCACAGGGAATGTACTTCCAAGGACCAATGGGTACGTCTTACGTCCCTTGGTGGCTGTCGTGAAGTGGGTAGAAGTTGTTTCCTGCTCTCCACTCCGGAATCCAAGATTATGATCGATTGCGGTGTCAATGTAGGTTCCGACGATGACATGACTCCTTATCTTTACATTCCTGAAGTACAGCCCCTAAATCAGATTGATGCGGTTGTTATTACCCATGCACACCTTGATCATCAGGGTCTTGTGCCTCTTCTCTATAAATATGGTTATGATGGGCCAATTTATTGTACCCACCCAACCAGGGATATGATGGTCCTGCTTGAACTGGACTTTATCGACGTGGCTGCCAAAGATGGAAAGCGGGTCCCATATGAATCTGCGGATGTACGTAATGCACTAAAGCACAGCATCGTACTGGAATACGAAGAAGTGACTGATATTGCACCTGACATCAAGCTTACGTTCCACAATGCAGGCCATATTATTGGATCTGCAATATCCCATTTCCATATAGGGGACGGTTTGCATAATGTGGTAATAACCGGGGACTTCAAGTATGGGCCGACACGCCTTTTCAATCCTGCAGTAAACAAGTTCCCCCGGGTTGAGACCGTTATTACGGAATCAACTTATGGTGCCTCTAATTCTATGCAGCCTGCATTAAAAGATGCCGAAAAGAACCTGCAAAAGATTATCAAGGAAACTATAGATCGACAGGGTGTTGTGCTTATTCCTGCATTTGCTGTGGGAAGAAGCCAGGAGGTTATGATTGTCATAGAGGAAGCTATCAGGAAAGGAATTATTGATGAGGTTCCGGTTTATCTCGATGGTATGATATGGGAAGCAACTGCCATCCATGCTACCTATCCGGAATATCTAAATAATGATCTGAGACGCCTGATTTTCCAGAAAGGACAGAATCCATTCCTCTCTGAATGTTTCAAACCTGTGGATTCTAATGAACTCAGGAGAAATATTATTGAAAATCCACATCCATGTGTGATCCTGTCCACTTCCGGTATGATGAGCGGTGGGCCGGTCATGGAATATTTCAAAGCCTTTGCACCGGGTGAAAGAAATACTTTAGTGTTTGTTGGTTATCAGGCCGATGGAACTTTGGGTCGCCGTATCCAGAAAGGCTGGAAGGAAATCCCCCTGTCTTCCGGAGGCAAGGGTTCAGAAACTGTGCGAGTGAACATGGATGTTGAGATTGTGGATGGTTTTTCCGGTCACTCGGACCGCAGGCAACTCATGGAATTTTTCAAGCGCATGAAACCACAACCAGAACATGTGTTCACAGAGCACGGCGATGAACGTTCGTGTATAGACCTTGCAAGTTCTGTCCATAAAAGAAAGAAAATTGATACAAGAGCTCTTACCAATCTGGAAACTATAAGACTGGTATAAAGCTTTAATCAAGGAGACTGCGGAGGTACTCTACAAGTTCCCTGTGGTCTCTTACAACAATATCTGCCTTGTGGAGATGATCAGCGCTGACATAGGTTGGAACTGCAATGCAAAACAATCCTGCATTCTTTGCGGCTTCAACTCCCAAGGGTGCATTTTCCAGGACAATACATTTATCTTTTTGTACTGCAAGCCTTTCCACAGCAGTCAAATAAGGCTCGGGGTCAGGTTTGCCTTTTTCTACATCTGTTCCTGCAATCATTGTATTGAATATTTTGGGATAGAATTTTCTCATCAGCGTTTCTACAATGGCACGGTCGGATCCTGAGACTACTGCAAGTTTGAACTTTGCTTGCAGGGATTTGAAAGTTTCATCCATTCCATCAAATACACATGCTTTCTGGTTCTTGAAAAAAAGTTCTTTTTTCCGTTCATGTATCTGCTCAATATCCTCTTCAGTAGGCACCATTCCTTGCTTTTCAAATATTTTTTCTATAATCCCTCTGTGATTTGATCCTTCGAGAATGTATATTTCTTCTTTTTCGATATCTATCCCTGCTTCTTTGAAGGACGTTTTCCAGGCATGTGCATGGAATGGCATCGAATCTACCAGCACTCCATCGACATCTGATATGATTGCCTCTAAGTTTTCAGGTATTGCAGTTTTATCCATGACGGTTGAGTACTATTTTAGCTTATTAAAAGGTTGTTCGAAAAGATTATAACGATACAGGTCCCATGTTATTATGGTGAATTCGCATGTCTAAGTTCAACAAAAGGGATACAGAGAGAAAGGGTGCGAAAAAAAATGAAAACCTTGAAGAAAAACTCATTCAGGAAAATCTGAATGACCTTAAATCGGAAGGTGATGATTTTTCGGAATAAAAGCTTTTTTGGTGTGAGGTTATCCCTTTTGCAGTCTGTTATCTGCATTTCAGGATGGCCTGTGAAAAGTAGTTGAACATTCTTGACATATATCAAGAAACATTATTGATTCAAAAAAAGCCCAACCGGCCACTTATGGGCCGGTTGCCTCTCTACTAAATATAAAAAATTAGTCTTTGGAAAGTGATCTCAGCCTCTTGACGAGGGTGATCCTTGCATCGTTTTCTTCTTTAACTTTCTCTTCAAAATGTCTGACGATCTTGTTGAGAGGAGCTGCAAGACTGTAAATCTTTGTAGGCCTTCCTTTGCCGTTTAGTTTTTTGCTGCTTTCCTCTATCCAGTTATTCTTTCTCATGGAACGCATTGCAACACTTACTTCAGGTTGTCGCAATCCTGTGTTCATTTCAATATCCTGAGATGAAGCTTCGTCAACATTTTTTAAGTAAGCAATAGTAGTTGCCAGGTTTCTTGAAACTCCAAGGCCTCTAAATGCTTCTATCATCTCTTCATCTGACTCGTTTATTCTTGTCATGTACATCTTTAATCCTTCCTTTCATATCATTTGTCGAAGAGTCATACCCTACGGTAATTGGAATATTTTATTCTTCGATACCACCACTTCTATATAAATACTATATTACACATAGTTTATATATTTTACGTTAAATTGGCATTCATATAAAAAATTTAATGAGAAACGCAATTTGAATATTTCATCTCTGCGTTTGATCCCAACAGGCGGATAGCCTTTGTCTACTCATCCTGCTATTCATATACGATGATAGCATCGTATGCATGTATACATAGCAGTAAAAAAATTGTATGGATATTATAACATAATCCTGGGTGCTGGATTATTTGCCAAATGTTGGTTGTAGATCTATTATAGAGGAATTTAGTAATTATTGTTCTTCAAATAAGAGTTTGTATTTCCTTTTTATGGGTGAATTTATTTTCTTTTAAAGTCGGGTTATCTAAGTGTCTGGAATTTTCTAATTAATCAGTTTTTCCAATTCACCAATTTTGTCTTCTGCAACAGCAACTACTATTTCCACTATATCAGAATAGTGTTCATTCAGGATTGTGGCACAATTTTCAAGCATATGTTTTACAAACTGAATATTCCCATAGTCCACTATGATTTTCATTTCCTTTGTGGGCCTCTGCTCAACAACCCCGGCATCGTCTATAGCCTCAATAGCGGTTTGTTTGTAAGCACGGGATAGTCCGCCAAAGCCAAGTTTGATTCCACCAAAATACCGGCTGATTATAACCACAACATTATCAAGCCCCTTCAGTTCAAGGACTTTGAAAACAGGTTTACCAGAACTTACTGAAGGTTCTCCGTCATCATCATATTTCATAATCAGGTTTCCGTCACCTGTGATAGGTATGCAAATACATTATGGTTGGCGTCGGGATATCTTTGTCTGATGTCTTTCACAAAACGCTGTGCTTTAGTTTCGTCTGCAACCTTATAGTGCTTACACGTACGGCTTTTGGAATATAAGGAAGAAAGTCAAGAAGTCCCAACATTTATACTTTTTTTAAAGCATATCCCTGAACTTAACCCATCTGCGAGTCATGATAACAGTTTTATCAGTGCCACGAATGACCTGTTCAGGGAAAACATCCTTCATGAAGTTCTTGAAGAATGGGTGGGTAGTTGAGCCCAAATAAATCACATCATGATTCTCTGCTTCTTCATCGATAACAGAGACTGCATCATCACCAACAATAAACTTGCTTTCTGTTTCCACTCCCGATAAATGAGTGAAAACTCCCTGAAATACCTTGAAGAGAAAGGAGAAATACTGGGTAAGATTTTCTCTTTATGTGTTTGTATTGTTCGATAACAGAGGATAACTGATATCGATTTTTCAACTTTTCCATACAGATTTCTTCATGAAACATCCGGTGTATTTCGGAACACCTGATCATTCAATATCCCGTATTCATCAAAACAAATACGTGATGTCAGGAAAATTGCAAGTGTCACACATGTAACAGTGGATACATAAACAGAAACCATTACTGCAATCTGGTACTTGATTGCCAGGATCGGTGATGCTCCGGCTATCAACTGGCCACTCATCATGCCGGGGAGGTGAACTATTCCTATAGTAGAAATATCTCCTACAGCCGGTTTCAGGGAAGAACGGAGGCCTTTTCTTACATAGGGCATAAGTGCCTCATTCATTCCGGCACCAAAAGAAAGTCTGGATACATAGCGGTTTTCATTCCTTTTCAGGCTGCTGTAAAAATTTCCTACACCAATGATAGTTCCGCCAAGGGAATTACCAAGCAATATACCACCTATGGGTATGAGGTAAGGGGCTTCAAATACATTGGCCAGGTCAATTACAAAGAGGTTCACATACATAAGAATCAGGAACGTACCTCCCAGGAAAGCGCCAAGTGTAGGAATATAAAGGGATTTGAGATCCATTTCCTGACGCTGGACGGACTCAAATGCTGCAAATGAAACCATCAGGAAAAACCACAACAAATTCAATACAGGATTGTTCATATCAAACACAAATGTCAGGAATAGACCGGCAAGGAAAAGCTGTATCGTCATCCTGAAAATAGCTGTAAGGGATTCTTTACCCATATTCAGCCGTACATATCTCATTATCAATAAAGGAATAATGAGCAGAAGAAAACCAAAGAATAAACCTGTGTAGGAAATCTCATCAGGCATTTATTTCACATCCGTCAACAAATATTTCATCCATAGCTACTCTGTCCCATGTGTTGTCGTGGGACACAACAAGAAGTGTCCAGTCTTCATTTTCAAGAAAAAAATCCACAACTTTTTCCTTAAGTTCGGGATCCAGTGCCGATGTAACTTCATCAAGCAGGAAAATCTCCTTGCCCAGTAACACAGAAATTATTATGCATATTCTCTGTTTCTCCCCGCCTGAAAGATCCTCAAACTTCTTGTACACAATGGACCTGTCCAGCCCAAAGTATTCAATCAGGGAATTACGCTTCCTGTGATACTTTCTTCCCCGGTTATGGTCGAAAGAAAATATTTCGTTGATCAAATCCTTAACAATTCCCTCACCGATATCAGTATCCTGTGATACATATGCGATTTCTTTCCTGATGTCCCATATGTTAGAGGCCGAAACTTTCCTCCCCCTGTAAAAAATCTCCCCATCGTCGACATGTAAAATTCCCAAAAGTATTTTGAGAAGAGTTGACTTACCGCTTCCTGACCGCCCTTTAAGTATCAATTTATCACCCTGATTGACAATCAGATTAAATTTAGAAAAAAGACGAGAACCATGAAAATCAACACATATATCCTTATAACGTATCAGTTCTGAACTCATTTATAAGCACCTCGCTCAAAAATCCTCCTTTCAGTAACACTTAAATCATAAATTGGAAACTTAATCATTCAATACAACATACCTATTACTTCTGCCATACATTTTGTTTTTTGTAAATTCGAACAATTAAATCCACTTTATTTGTTTTAATAATTAGATCATTTCAATTAAGAACCTATTATGCGCACATTAAATATGAATCTTGTTGATTATTTTTAACACGAAAGTTGTACTTGATTCTAAAAGAATCCATTATAATAACACCCATATTCCACATCGACAAAATACTGTCAATGAAGCTAAAAACAAAAAGATTGAAGGATAACACTGAAGTACTAACCAAACTAAATCTAAAGGAAATAGAGAATAGAATAACTAGAATAGAATAACTTATACAAAGGTCAACCATGCAACAAAAACAGAGAATCATCAATGCACTGGAACGTAAACCAGTAGATAAAATTCCTGCAGGATTGTTCACAACCGCTGCTCCGCTGGAAATTATGGATTCATGTGGTGTTGCCAGACCCGAAGCTGACTTTGATGCTGAAAAGATGGCTGAGCTGGCAATAGCCACCCAGAGTATCCTTGGATTTGAGACTATACGCTACCCCTTTGACTTAACAGTGCTGGCAGAAAGTTTCGGCTGTAAGATTCACAGGGGATCAAAGGACATACCTCCTGCTGTACTCGAAGGACCGGAGATCAACATTGAAGGCATAGAAGTCCCTGAAGATTTGATGCAAAGAGGAAGAATGCCTGCAATTCTTGAAGCCACACATATTATAAAAAGGCAAGTCGGGAATGAAGTTCCACTTATATGTGGTTTTGCCGGTCCTGTGGACCTTGCTGTTAATCTGATGGGCATGAAGCCATTCCTGTTAAAAATACTGAAAGAACCACATAAAATAGAAAGATTAATGGAAGCCACTAGCCGGGCATGCATAAAAGCTGCTAATGAAAGCCTGGAAGCAGGAGCAGATGTAATATGTTTCGGAGAAGCAGTTGTTTCCCCTGACATTGTTCCACCGGCTATGTTTAAGTCCGTCATAAAACCATACTATAGACAACTTGTAGATTCTGTTAACGGTAAATGTGTAATCCATGTATGCGGAAAATCTGATCCCGTAATAAAAGATATTGCCGAATGTGGATTTTGTGGTATAAGTGTTGAAGAAAGTGTTGAAGATCTGCAATACGCCATAAAAATGGCACATGAAGGCGGTGCTGCACTGATAGGCAATGTTTCAACTTCCACTACCATATACAATAAAAATGCTGAAGAAGTAAAAGCAGAAGCTTTGAAATGTCTGGAGGTAGGCGTGGACATCCTGGCCCCAGGTTGCGGAATCGCACCACAATCACCCATAAAAAATATGCAGGCCCTTACACAGGCACGGAATGGATTCTGCGGGGAAAAGTAAAAGGGATCAAGAAGTAACTTACTTTTTCAAAAGGTGTAATAAATGAAAGTAATAATCATTGGCGGATTTCTGGGCAGCGGTAAAACTACTACCCTGCTTAAGCTGGGAAAATATCTCAATGATAAAGGCGAGAAAATCGCTATTATCGTAAATGAGATAGGTGAAATCGGAGTTGATGGGACAACACTGGATATAGAAGGAGTGGAAACCAGGGAAATCACCAACGGATGTATTTGCTGCACTTTGAAAATCGATATGGAACAGGCGCTTGACTCCCTTGCCGAGGAATATGGACCGGACACGGTAATTATTGAACCTACAGGTGTTGCGTTCCCCCGGCAGATCAAAGAAGAAATTGAATTGATGAAAATTGCAGATATGGAGTTTTCCCCAATAATAAACCTGATCGATGGCAGCAGGTTCGATCTGGAAATAGAACAGGTTCCAATATTCATAAAGACCCAGATAGAGGATGCAGACATCCTGGGCATTAACAAGATAGACGTCGCGACAGATGAACAGATCAGTAAAGTCAAAGCGTTATTGCAACACTATAATACTGATGCAAGAATTCTGGAATTTTCTGCAAAGGAAAATGAAGGAAATTTTGAAGAATTAATAGAAACCATAAGTGGAGAAGGAAAACAAAGAGACCATTCTATAAAACAAAATTCTATTGCCGAATCAAATGTATCATCACATGCTATTGAATTTGCAATTGAGACAAATGATCTGGAAATCAAGAAAGGGCACAAACTGGCAAATGAAATTGTTGATTCCATACATAGCCAGTTCATTCAATTGAATCCGGATTTTATAGGCCATATAAAGATGTCCATGGACCTACCGAAAACTTTCCTGAAAATCAGCCTCACATCCTCTACAAACAAACCTGAAATAGAAATTTTTGAGAGGGAAAATGTTGCAAACCAAAAAGTTAGAGCATTGGCAGCTGTGACAAATATCAGACAGGATGATGTAGTCAAAATACTGGAAAACACTATTGAGGAAATGTTTGCGGAAACAGGAATTGATCTTCAGAGACTTCAGCAACATACAGACACAAAAAATATCATTAACCTGTGTGATATTTCTATATAAACAGAACCGGGGGTCTAATAATAACTGATAACAAATCGGAGCAAAATCAGAGAGTGATGCCTATATGGGTATCTGCAGGATCTATTGCGGGTGCACTCTACGGCAACCTGTTACTTGGACCGTCTATAGGAAGCGTGGGGCTTGGCACTATAATGGGTATAGCAATAGGGTCACTTGGTGGTGTTTCTTTCGGATTATCACAGATACGAAAGCAGGAAGGAGATGATAAATATGCCTTTGAAGGTGAAGAAAATCTCATGAAGATCATGGGAGCGGTCGCTATCATCCTTTTTGTAATTACTCTTGCTATGTTGTTCTGACCAGAAGAATGCCGATAAGGGTGATCGACATTCTTCAAATGAGCCATGCAGCCTGTTATGCTATGCGAGAAACTTATATATCATTTGCAAACATATAAACATGTTAACAATTGTGAAATTGCAGATATGATAGATATTCAGGGGAAAAGAAATGACAAAAATAGAAGTAGATACAAGGGGAGAGACCTGCCCGGTACCGCTAGTTGAATGCAGGAAGGCACTGAGAAAAGCTACACCGGGAGACGAAGTCATAGTCACCGGCACACATCCAGCTTCAAAGAAGGAGATACCAATGGCCTGTGAATCCATGGGGCTTGAAATTATAGGTATCGATGAAGAAGCTGATGAGTGGAAAATCAGAATTAAGCGTTAAAAGGGTTGGTTTCTGTGAGCAATAAAACCGTCATAATAGTCCATAGCGGAGACATGGACAAACTGTACAGTGCACTCATTATTGCAAATGGTTCACTGTCGATGGGAATGGAAGTTTCCCTGTATTTTACTTTCTGGGGCCTTGAGCGGTTGAAAAAAGGAGGACTCGAAAAGGGTCCCTTCTCCAAAATGAATTTCCTGGGGCTTGGAAAATGGATGGTCAAAAGCAGGATGAAAAAGGCCAATGTAGCTCCTCTTGAAAAAATGATGACCGATTTCAAGGAACTGGGGGGTAAAATAATTGCCTGTGAAATGACCATGGAAATTATGGGAATCAAACAAGAACAGCTACGTACCGAATGGATTGATGAATATGGTGCTGTGGGCACCTATGTCCATGAAGCAAAAGATGCAGAGATTACATTGTTTATCTGAGGAATTGTATGGAAGACAAAACTGCTTATTTTGATAATTCCGCAAGCACACGGTTGGATGAAAGAGTGTTTGAGGCAATGAAGCCGTATTATTTTGATACTTATGCAGTGGCAACATCAGAGTTTGCCTATTCGATGGGTATTGATGCAAAGGAGGCGCTTGAAGAAGCAAGGTCCACAATTGCAGATTCATTAAATGCTTCGCCGGGAGAAATTGTTTTCACATCCGGAAGCACCGAATCAAGCAATATGGCAATAAAGGGAGTAACATCTGCGCTCAAAAAGAAGGGGAAACACCTTATTGTCTCAAAAATCGAGGATTTCCCCGTCCTGAACACCGCAAAAGCACTGGAAAAACAGGGTTTTGAAGTCGATTTCATTGAAGTGGATGACACTGGTCGGCTAAATACAGAACAACTTGCCGAGACGATCACAGACGAAACTGTTCTCGTCTCGATACAGCATGCCAATCAGGAAATAGGTACGCTGCAGGATCTGGAAAGCATTTCAAACATATGCAGGGAGAAAGGAGTACTTCTGCATACAGATGCCACCCATAGTTTCACACGCGTTCCAATAGATGTACAAAAAATTCCTGTGGACCTGATAACGGTTGCATCACATACCATACATGGACCCCGTGGTGTTGGAGGGCTCTATATACGCAAAGACACACCTATCAATAAATGGATGGACGGTGGATTCCAGGAATTCAACCTCAGGGCGGGCCTTGAAAATATACCGGGGGCCGTAGGATTTGCAAAAGCAGTAGAACTTGTGACAGAAGAGGAAAACAGGCAGATCAAAGCACTTAGAGACCATCTTATAGAGAGAATATCCAGTGAAATTACGGATGTAATATTAAACGGAAGTAAGGAACACAGGAGTCCACATAATGCCAACATAACGCTCCATTATGTAGAAGGTGAATCACTTACCCTACATCTGGATATGCGTGGATTTGCGGTCAGCACTGGTTCTGCGTGCTTTAGCCGCTCCCTTGAAGCAAGTCACGTTATACTGGGCATAGGGGGAGACCATGAAAGGGCCCATGGGTCATTGCGCTTTACCTTCAGTCGTTACAATACCCTTGAGGAAACCGATGCCATGGTGGATGCGATAAAGGAAATCGTTGCTCAATTAAGAGAAATTAGTCCATTGTACGAGAAAAAGTGAGGTGTTTAATGTGAAATTCCCTTACAGTGAAAAAGTTCTTGATCACTTTAAAAACCCCCGGAATGTGGGTAAAATAGAAAACCCGGATGGCAAGGGGCTGGAAGGAAGTCCGGCATGTGGTGACATGGTGGCAGTATACCTGAATGTCAATTCCGAAACCCTGGTGATAGAGGATATAAAATTTGAATCCTATGGATGTGCATCCAATATCGCTACAGCTTCCATAATTACCGAAATGGCCAAGGGAAAGACCCTGGAAGAAGCCAAAAATATCTCATGGAAGCAAGCCACCGAAGAACTAGGGGGGCTGCCCACAGTAAAAGCACACTGTTCAGTACTGGCTGTGGAAGGTTTGAGGGCGGCAATTAGGGATTATGAAGAAAAGCATGGCCTTGTGAGTGAGAAAGAAACTACTACTGAAGAAGTCGTCAGAAGGCGCCTGAAACATGTCATGAATCCCATGGCGGGGCTGGATATAGTCAGGACGGAACTTGTGACAAAGATAGAGATAAATGAGGGTTCTGTGAGAATACTTATAGACCTTCCTTCAGATCACCAGTTCGCATCGGCTATTAAAGAGGATATTCTGGAGAAAGTAGAGTCACTCTGGGATATCGAAGAAGTGAAGGTCGTTTTCACAGAATAATTACAGAAGAGGAGGAATATAGTATTACAATAGATATCCTGGGAATCTGTGCAAGCCCCAGGAAGGCAGGCAATACTGACGTATTGCTGGATGAGGTAATGGAAGGCGCAAAAAGTAACGGTGCTACAGTCGGGATAGTACATCTGCGGGATTACAGTATTGAGTCCTGCGTGGGATGTGAAAGATGTCACCAGGATAAGACCTGTACCCGCTTCCATGACGATGACGGGATGAATTTACTGTATCCGAAGATCGAAGAAGCAAAAGGTATGGTGCTTGGTTCCCCTACCTACAATTACAACGTTACCTCCCTTATGAAAACCTTCATAGATCGCCTCTATCCTTACTACAATTTCACAGATGACAGACCACGTGAGTATTCCAGCCGGCTGGCAGGACAGGGAAGACGTGCCTGCGTTTTCACCATTGGAGAGCAACCTATCATTGAAGATATCGGGTTCAGCCTGGAAGCCATGAGTTATCCCCTGGAAGCCCTGGGATACACAGTGGATAAGGCGATGTCTGTGCTTAACCAATTTGACAGGGGAATTATCAAAAAGGATGAAGCAGCGCTTAAAAAGGCTTTCGAAATGGGCGAGGAACTTGCAGGGAAATTAAAGTGAAGTATGGCCTGTTGGATTGATAACTAAAATACAGGTTTGTTATTGAAAAATCACAGGCACAATTAATCAGTACTGCTTGATATAGAATCTACATAATCTATGTAGGTAACACTTATTGCCACATCAGCTCCTCTACATTTCATGAAAGAAAGCAACGAAAATATCAAAGTACTTTTCATTTGTGTGCACAACAGTGCAAGAAGCCAGATAGCAGAAGAATACCTGAAAAGACTTGGAGAAGGCAAGTTCGAAGCTGAGAGTGCGGGTTTTGAACCCGAACAGATTAATTCACTCGTCCTTGAAGTAATGAAGGAAGATGGATTCGACCTCACAAAGAAAAAGACCCAGGATGCATGGGACCTTTTCCGGGCAGGTAAATTTTTCCATTTCGTAATCACTGTTTGCGACAGAGAGCACGAGAAGAGATGTCCTATATACCCAAAACCCTTTGCAAAATTATACTGGCCATTCCCGGAACCTGAAAATTTCACAGGCACACATGAAGAAAAGCTGGAACAAATGAGGAATTTGAGAGACACAATAAAAAAGAGAGTTGAACAATTCATAGAAGAAACAAGCGGATTTTCACAAGGCTCAAAATAATTCAATTCCAGAATACTTTTTAGGTGGAGGGCATAAATCACCCCACATAATGCTTTTTTTGTTTCTTATTCAGATAAGGATAAACTATATAAGAAACCTTCATCACAGCAATAGCAATAATCATCTTAATAAAAATACACCACTGAGTGTATCTTCTTTATTTTACAATTATTGAGGAGAAAAAAATGGTATCAAAAGAAGTACCTTTTACTAAAGAAAAAGTACAGGAGATCGCGGAAAAATATCCTACTCCTTTCCATCTCTATGATGAGAAAGGCATACTGAAAAATGTGGAAAAACTTAAAGAAGCCTTCGGGATTCTGGAAGGTTTTCAGGAATACTACGCTGTAAAAGCCCTCCCCAATCCATATATACTCAAAATCTTGAAAAACCAGGGATTTGGTGCCGATTGCAGTTCCCTTCCCGAACTTGTACTTGCTGAAAAAGCGGGTATTGTTGGCGAAAATATTATGTTCAGCTCCAACGATACACCAGCAGAAGAATTCGTCAAGGCAAAAGAACTGGGCGCTATAATCAATCTTGACGACATAAGTCATATCGATTACCTTGAAAAACATGCAGGCCTGCCTGAAATGATATGTTTCCGCTATAATCCCGGTGCATTAAAAAAAGGTAACAAGTTCATAGGCAATCCTGAAGATGCAAAATACGGTTTTACCCGGGAACAGCTCTTTGAAGGATATAAAAAACTGGCCGATAAAGGGGTCAAGAGATTCGGTATCCACACAATGGTGGCATCCAATGAACTGGATCCTACCTATTTCATAGAAACTGCCAGGATTCTCTTTGAAGTTATCGCTGATATTTCAAAGGAACTCGGTATCAAATTCGAATTCGCGAATATGGGAGGCGGTATAGGAATACCCTACGAACCAGACCAGGAACCAGTTCCCTATGATGTTGTAGCAAAAGGTGTTAAGGAAGAATATGATAAAATAATTTCCGCAAACGGCCTTGGCCCCCTCAATATCTACCTCGAATGTGGGAGAGTAATCACCGGACCCTATGGATACCTCATCAGTAAAGTACGCCATCTCAAGCATACCTACAAGGATTTTGTAGGAATGGATGCCACAATGGCAAACCTTATGAGGCCGGGTGTTTACGGAGCTTACCACCATATAACTGTATTTGGCAAGGAAAACCAGCCTCATGACCATACATATGATGTGACAGGTTCTCTTTGCGAAAACAATGACAAATTCGCCATAGACAGGAAACTGCCTGAAATCGAAATCGGTGACATCCTGGCAATGCATGATGCCGGAGCACACGGCCATTCAATGGGATTCAATTATAATGGAAAATTGCGCTCTGCTGAAATTTTGCTCAGGGAAGATGGCAGTGCTGTACAAATCAGAAGAGCAGAGACCATGGAAGACTATTTTGCCACACTGGATTTTGAAGGTCTTGAGAATTTTAAATGAAATAGCCTGGAAAAAAAACAAATATAATCGGGTATAAACCCGATTATTCATTATACCATCGTGAAGGCAGCTCATATCCCAGATTGGGGTCGTATTCCTTTGGCAGGAAGAATTTCGTTCCCCTGTTGTCCAGAGCCTCTTCAAAACCCGGATCTATGGAATCAAGTTTCAATTTGGTTGTCTTTGCCTCTGAAGATTTACCTATCCTATAAAGGGCAAACCGCTTATTATAAAGTACAGAAGGATTGTTCGGATCAATCGAAAGGGCTTGATCATAGCATTCGATTGCCTCATCGACATTACCCATCATGTTATTGGCAAATCCTTTGTTGTACCATGCAGTAATGCAATTGGGTTTCACCTCAAGTAGACGGTCATAATATATTATTGATCCTGCATAGCTACTCAACAGGTACTTGATAGTAGCCTTGTGATAGAGAGCGTCAGCGTTGTTGGGCTGGAGCGTTAGAATCTGGTCGTATACAACATCGGCTTTATTGTACTCTCCAAGAAGGTATAGATTAAACCCTTTATGCTCCATTGCAGTAACATGCTGTGGATTAACGGCAAGTAACTGTTCATAGCATTCGATTGCTTTCTGGTACTGTCCGATATTTTCAAAAGCCAGCCCCTTATTGAACAATGCATCCTGATTTTCGGGGTCAGAATCCAGAATTTCATCATAAACAACTATTGCATCACTGAAACGGCCCATTTTTTCAAGGTTGTCAGATTTGAGGTACAAAGCATCCTGATTTGAAGGCTGATTATTAATGACAGTATCAATTGCACTCAGGGATACATCATACATCCTTGCCTTGTGTGCGGATTGAGCTAGCAGATACCATGCATTCATGTCTTTTGGCTCCAAACTGAGATATTTCTGGTAAGCGTTGGCTGCATTCCTGAAACTTCCCAGTTTATCGTATATCAATCCCCTGTTATACAGAGCATCCTCATTATCCGGATCATTCTTTACTACTCTTCCATAAGCATACAGAGCAGTCTGGAGGTCATCTGCCTTTTGTGATACTATTGCGTATTTATGCCACAATTTCACAGAATCGGAATTAACTGAAAGAGCCTGTTTAAACGCATCTGAAGAATTGTCCCATTGATTGTATTTTTTGAAAAGATCCCCTTTACCTTCCCAGGCAGCTGCATAATCAGGTTCTATCATTGTAGCCATTTCAAATGAAGAGAGGGATTTATTCGTATTATTTACGGCTGACATTGTCATGGCGCGTGAATACCATAGGTATTCGGGAGCTGGCAGCTCACCATCTTCAATAGACGCAAGGGAGTTGACAGACACATCTGTCCCACTTCCCATGAAAGTCAGATCAAATCCGTTACTTTTAAGGAAATCAAGGAACGGGGAATTGCCTGTATAATGAAAATTATTCCTATGATCAGATTCTTTTTGATTGGATTGCGATAGCTTACTCTGATCAGTCCTTAGTTGATAACTGGCTGCTGAGTGACCAGGATTCAGTTCAAGGACTTTTTCATAAGAAGTGATAGCTTCATCATACCTTCCAAGTTCATCCAGAACGGCCCCTCTCTCATACCACACCTGTGCTGAGGATGGCTCAAGTTCACAGACTTTATCATAAGCCTCTAAAGATTGCTCATATTTACCCAGTATTTTCAGGTCAACAGCCATCTCATACCAGGCAAGGGTATAGTTCCCATCCCTTTCTGTGGCCTCCTCATAGCTCTTAACTGCTTTTCCATACTCGCCTATCCTGTCTAACAATACCGCCTGTTCATACCATACAGCAGGAGCATCCGGCTCAATGCCAAGGGCTTCTCCATAGCTATCGATAGCTTCTGAAAAATCACCATAGTTTTTAAGAATAGTAGCTTTTCGGTACCATACGACGGCATGAGGTTCTGTTTCAAGTACGTCATTGTAGCATTCAAGTGCATCCTCATATTTTTCCAGCCTGTAGAATGCTTCACCTTTATTGAACAGTATCTGGGCAGACTCTGAATCAAACTGGGGTGTTTCATAGAAAACCTCATGGGAATCGGTTTCAATCATAATTGAGGGAGCCTCTGAAACACGTCCGATACCACGTGCATGATCCGGATTTAATTTAAGGGCCTGGTCATAACATTCAATCGACTCCTCATACCTTCCAAGTTCATCCAGTAATTGCCCCTTCAGGTTCCATAGTGTTTTATTTTCCGGATCGTATTCCAGTGCCTGATTGTAACAGGTTAGTGCATAATTATTCTGACCCAGTTCTTCAAGACTGCGGGCTTTGTATCTCCATGAATCCACATTGTATGGTTGTATTTCAAGCACCCTGTCATAATATTCAATGGCTAGGTTGTAATCATCCATTTTTTCTGCAACAAGACCATACTTCAATAATAATTCAGAATTATTTGGATCCCTTAGGAGGGCTTTATCATAATTATCCTGTGCTTTCTGATACTCTCCCATGGCTTCATAGCATTCCCCCAGCTGTGTCCAGGAATCTGTTTTGGAGGGATTGATACGCAAAGCAGCCTGGAAATGTTCGATTGCATCCTCGTACTTGCCTTCATTTTTGTAATACAGACCTTTGTTATAGAGGTCCTCAGAATGATATCCATAAGCACTTAATGCTGCATCCTGATATGTAAGCGAATCATTATAATTACCCTCTAAATGGCTTATTTTTCCTTTAAGGAATAGAATTGGCAACACTTCCAGATCGGGATTATTGACCATTTCAGTTATATTTTGATCAGCGTCCTTCAGGTTCAAAAGAGCTTTTTCATAGTACTGTGTGGCTTCATTCTCACGAGCCAGATTTTCGAGACTCAGGCCAGCTATATAAAGGGCATAAGTAGAATTGGGATTGGAATCTAGAACCCTTTTGGAAACTTCCAGAGATTGATCATAGTTTCCTGATAAATAAAAAGATGAAATGTTCTCATATGTGTCACTATAAAGGTACTGAGAATCATTTGTCTGTGTAATATTTACTTCCTGTGTAATATTTACTTCATCCGAATAAAGGGATATACCATCATTCAAATTGTCAACAGCAACAGCTGGATGACATAGAGTAATTGCCAAAAATAAGACTAAAGTAAACATTGATAAAATGTTTTTGAACCCCATCACCATTTAAACCTATCACCACGGTCCATTAAATCAATTAATATAATACAATGCTTACTAAAATTTAAAATTATTGTTTGGATATAAAATCACCACAGGACAATAAAAAAAGACATAAAGATTTAATCAAAGGGGTTTGGCAGTCCACATTCTTATTTGTCTATAATCAATGTTAGCACCTATTGATTTTGCTTTTTGCTATTTGGCACATTGTAAACCTTCATGTTAGCATATCAGAATTGAATCTATTCTAGCCTGGCCTTTTTGAGTCCAGTAATGGCAGCATTCACATATCTGATAATCATTGTTTTCCCTGAGATCTGTTCCGCAAACCGGGCAATTTTTTAAGAGATAGTCATATCGGTTCATTGTACCACTCCTTAATGGTCCTAAGGCAGGAACATTAATATATAGTTTTGGAATGTAAACTATAAAAATAGTGAACTAATATATAGTTGGTATGCATGATTTCTGGTTACACCTGGAATCTGAATCGTCTCATTCAAATCTTCAAAAATTAATTTTACCATTTGTGCACAAATACATATATAAAAACAAATTAAACTAAAAGATGACTTTTATAAATAATCAGTGCTTTATTAAACAAAAAATCTCTGATTTTCATGACAGGCTGGCCAAAATGCTTTACCGGAGAAGATATAGGGAAAAACTATACCCTCTATTTAATAACTATCGCATTAGTTTCCATGCTCATATTTCCATTCTTAAGCAGGGAAATCTTACTCCTGATTTTTGCAGGTGCGGGTGTATATGGCTACATAACCAGTAGCAATCGGAATATAACCAATCTTATTGTCTCAGTAGTTTTGCTACTTTTGATAAGTATTACTGCGAATCACTATTCCTATTCCCTACCAAAATACATAATTATATCAGCAATCCAGATCTCCACCATTGGCTTCACAAGTGCAGCCATAGTGCGCCGGGGCACCAAAAAGGACTCACAAGAAAATACTACCAATCTCCCATCAAGCCTTGCTTTATTAATAGCAGGGGCCGCTTCTGCCTTTATAGCAGGTTCATGGTATGCATACTGGACAGCCGCTGTATCATACGAACTTATATTTTTCATAGCAGTAATCGGAGCAATTACAGCAGCTCTATTTGAATCCATACCATCCTCCGTAGATAGGCTTTTTTCAATGACCCTGGGTTCGGCAATGGCAATGTGGATTCTTGCATCCTTTGGTTACACAGTTGCTCCTTTCCATTTATTGATTGCATTCATTTTTGCACTCTTTTTGGGGTATCTGGCATATCGCACCAATATAGCCGATATTTCCGCAGTGTTGAGTGCTACACTTATGGGAGTTTTGATAATTGTTTTTAGTAACATCCTCTGGTTTGTTTTGCTACTTACCTTTTTCATACTCGGAGGAGTATTCACCAAATACAAATACAACTATAAGCTCGATCTGGGTATCGCACAGGAAAAGGGAGGAGTAAGGACTTATGAAAATGTATTCAGCAACAGTACTGCTGCCCTTGTGCTTGCCATTGCATGTGGCATATATCCCCAACATAGCAATCTAATAACATATGCTTTTCTGGGAACCGTAGCAACAGCTGCAGGGGACACCCTTGCAAGTGAAATCGGAACAACTGCACGCCAGTCACCCAGGATGATAACAAACTTAAAACCTACAAAAACCGGTACTGACGGGGCTGTAACTTCCCTTGGAGAACTTGCAGCCTTTGGGGGAGCACTGGCAATAGGAATACTCGGAGCAGCCTTTGGGTTTGTGGAGCAGATAATTCCTGCCATACTTATTACATGTGCAGGCGGATGGGGAGGTACAAATATCGATAGTTTACTTGGTGCTACATTCCAGAAAAATGGTTACCTGTCCAATAGTGGAGTCAATTTTGTAGCAACTGCCATAGGTGCCCTCATATCCGGTATACTGTATATTCTTGTCCTGTAATGACAAAAAAGATATACTTACCGCAACTATATCTAATACATGAAAGTAGAGGGGATTGCCCGGGAAACACTGAAATTTATATTGAAAAGTAGTGAATCAACATATCCCCGGGAATTTGTGGGTTTACTGGAAACAGAAAAAGGCATAATAAGCAATGTGATGATTCTGCCTGGAACAGAGAGCAGTGAAATGAATGCAGTAATCAAATTATTCATGATGCCAAATGTACAATCCGTAGGTTCGGTGCACAGCCATCCGGGACCCAGTTATCGGCCCTCAAATGCCGACCTTATAATGTTTGGTAAGACCGGGGACTGGCATATAATTGTTGCCGAGCCTTTCGATGAGAACAGCTGGCAATGCTATAACAGGAAAGGGTATCCTGTAGACCTGCCGGTTCTTGATGTAGAATTGGACCAGCCGGAACTGCCCTAACAAAAAAAATATGAAACGAAATCGAACTCTTTAAAGGGTTGATAAATATGGAACCTGAAGACTATGTGATAAAAGAAGGACCAACACCACATGAAAACGCTAAATTTGGAGCCGGCCTTGTAATATTGATTCTATATATTATTGTGCTTGGAAGATGGCTGGGAGTATTTTAATCCCCTTACTTATTTTTCCTGCAGGACCGAATATGTAACTCCTCCAAGCCAATAGCCGATCATTCCAAAAAGAAAAGCTGCAGGTATTAATACAAGAGACTCATAGCCCAAGTCCAATATCCATTCAAAAGCCATTATTACAAACAGGATTACAAAAAGAACATATCCTGCATACTTAGCACTTTTTTTACCCCGATACATTTGGATCACTTTAAATCATCTGGCAGGCAGATTTTCCAAACCCACATCTGGACATCATAGAGTCTATTTGCTCTTCAGAAGAAAAATTATCATATGCCTTATTCGCCTCCTCCACACTGGAATAGAGGCGTGCAAAGATACAATCCCAGTACTCATCATCACTTTTTACAATTGCATGATATTGATTTGTTTCAGCAGGTGCCCATATCAGCACCTGACCACCGGTTTCCTCCTGGGACTGGACTTCAATCTTCAACCTTCCAAGAGCCTTTGTTTCATGATTAATATTATTATTATTATTATTATTATTATTATTATTATTATTATTTTCTGCCATAGCGTTCCAATATAATTCCATCATTTTTAACCTATTGGGTCACCGGAAATACTTTGTACTTAAGAATTAATAAACAATATTCGACAGGTACTTAAAGAAGATAAATTAAAGAGGAAATGTAAAAGAAATAATGGGGGTAATTATTCCTATGCAGGACAAAAATCAAGAGTATGAAAATCCCATAATAGTTTTCCTATGGAATGCAGAAAAGGACTGGCCGGTTGAATTTGTATCCGATAACATACAACAATTTGGGTACAATGCCGATGATTTTATATCGGGAGGAAAGACCTATGCACAAATAATCCATCCACACGATATCGATGAAGTCAGAGAAAACATACACCGCATCTGTAAGAAAGGCATTAAAGAATACACCCATCGATACAGGATACTAACTGCTGATGATGAGGAAAGATGGGTTCTGGAAAAGACCCTTGTGGAAAGAGACATCGAGGATGAACCATGCCATTTCCAGGGTTTTGTAATGGATATCACTGGCCAGATGGATTCTGAAGAGATGAGTGTGGATATGATATCTACAAAAAGTCCTGTTGTAGCATTTGTCTGGAAAGTAGAAAAGGGGTGGCCTGTAGAATACGTATCAGATGAAATTGAAAAGTATGGCTACACAACCGAGGAATTCCTGTCAGGTAATCTTAATTACGGGGACATTATCCACAAAGACGACCTGAAAAGAGTAGAGGACGAACTGAGCAGGAGATGCCGGGAAGGATACAATGATTTTTATCAGGAATATCGGATATACACAAAAGAAGGCCAGATACGCAAAGTTGCTGAAAGGACCCTTATAATTCGTGATGAGAATGGCAATCCTTCAAAATATCAGGGAATCATTGAAGACCTCTGATTCCCAGATAAATTATATATAAAATAATATTATATTTTGATAGTAAGCATGCGCACCTACATCAACAGAATAGGTTTGAGAGATTACATAATATACATACTGGCCTTGCTTCCCATGGCCATGTTGTGTTACAAGCAACAGCTGACTCTTGGACCAATTTCATCATACCCTCTCTTTTTAATCTTACTCCTGATGCCAGTTGCATCAAATATAGAAATACCTATAACCAAAATCAGAACTCGCAAAAACCAGCACATGCACAGGGACGCACTCCTTCTGGAGGAAACATACGGCGTGCCCGTGATAAAAGAACTTGCAACAGGCACAAACCTGATCTATGACACAAAAATCACACTTAATGTAGGCGGATTTATAATTCCCATGTTAACAATTCTGTATCTGCTTTTCAGTAAAATGGATTTTGTCGCTTTGGAAATAATGCTCATAGTGCTGGTTGTCGTTGCATTACTGGCTGATTTTGTTGACGGGGTCGGAATAGTGATACCTTCATATGTAGGAATATTTACAATTCCACTGGCATTGATATTAGCCCCTCAGAATGCAGCTACTATCATATTCATCGCCGGGACCGGCGGAATCATAGCAGGGTCTGTGGCATCCCTGATGGCCCTGAAAAGAGAAGAAAAAGGAAGTGCCTATATAGATATTGGCGGTGCAGCCTGTTTTCAGGCAATATATGTAACAACACTACTGGCAGCATTAATATCCGGGTTCATTCCTTGAATAAGGACTACTATTACCTTGATTTCCAATTTTATTTTGCAGAACTTTTGATGTTTGGATGGAACGATATTTTTCAATCCCTTTCTCACCGAACCTGAATGATTGAGGCGTGGGATCTATTTTTGTAGCCCTCATTTTTTGTATGGCCATAACAGGAGTTAAGGTGGTATCAATATCATTTAATTGCATGGAATCAAGAAATATGATACCATCACCCAGAAAATCATATTCATCAAAATCTTTGGTATCAATACCATGCTTTTTTTCAGTTATTAAAAATGAAGTTATACCCCTATTTTTAATCGTCCTGTGTAACGAACGCCAGCCTCCGGAATTGCGGAAATTTTCAGGATTGCTAAAAACATTAAGGGAATCAAACACTATCCTGCAGGGCTTATACGTCTCAATAATCTCTGTGATCTCTTCAAAGGTCAGCATCGACATCCCAAAAACTTCCAGGTAGCCATCATCGATGTATTTTGCAACATCCCAGCCAAATCTCATAAATTGTTGCACTAGCTGTGGAAGACGTTCTTCAAAGGAAAAAAGGACACATTTCTCTCCTTTGGTTACACCCTCCATAAGATATTGCATGCAAAGAGTGGTCTTTCCCGTTCCAGGAGGACCTGTAATAATCACTGAGAAGCCTTCCGGTATACCTCCTTCCAGCATATCATCCAGCCCAACAATACCGGTACTTATCCGTTTTATTGAACATTGCAAATTACCGGCATCCATTTTTGACCTGAAGCGCCCCTTGTCAAGCGAGAGTAAAGCTTTCTCGAGTACAAGGTTTTTAGCACCAAGTTCTTTTTCATACCTATCAAGAACTTTAATGGCATCCGAACTGAGTGTCGTATGAACCGGGTATTTGTTACGTACCATGCTTTAAGAATATAGTCCATAGTGCATATATAATTTTGCGCACCATGGACATAAAAAAAGAAAGTATGTACATCAATCGTCGTCTTTAACAGAACCGGCACCCGGAAGGAAATTACCTCTTCCTCGCCTCCCCACAATATCACCATCCCAGATAATCTCCCCGCGGGAAATGGTATATTCGGGGAATATGCCTTCCATCCCTTCATACGGAGTCCATCCTGCCTTACTGTGCAACATATCTGAATTAATAGATTTCACATTTCTTGGATCCATGACTATTAGATCAGCATCATAGCCTTCAGCAAAAACACCTTTTCCGTGGTTGTCAAGTCCGAATATTCTTGCCGGATTGCTGCTTGTGACTTCAATGAGACGTTTGAGAGGAAAAAGATTTCTTTTAACTCCCACCATCATAAGGGGCATAAGAGTTTCCACTCCCGGTACACCCGAAGGAGCGCTCTTAATGTCTCCCTCCTTCTCCGACATCCTATGAGGAGCATGATCCGAAGCTACAACATCCACAGTACTATCATTTATTCCATTAACAAGCGCTTTCACACTTTGTCGGTTCCTAAGGGGAGGATTCATTTTGCCGAAAGTACCAAGCCTATCCCAATCACGGTCTGAAAGGAAAAGGTGATGGGGAGCTACCTCAAAGCTTAAATGACGCGAAGCTTTTTCTTTTTCAAGAATGTATTTTTCCCTTTTTAGCTGACCAAAAGCTTCCAGGGTACTGATGTGGCAAAAATGAGTATTTACGGAGGTTAAACCAGATAACTCGAGCGCTTTCTTAACTGCCATTGCCTCACATTGATTGGAGCGAATCCGGGAATGGGATAGGGGAGTGAAGTCTTTCTTGAGTAAGATTTCATTATCGCATTTGATATTTTCATCCTCAGCATGGATACAGGCCAATGCTCCAAGTTGCTGGATTGTTTCAAGAGCCTCTTTTAGCAAATCTGAATCCAATCCCAGATCGGCAGTTGATTCTGCCATGAAAATCTCCCCAAAAGCCGTAATACCCAGCCCCCAGAGACTTTCCAGCTTTTCAATGTTCTTTCCTACACCACCATTAATTCCAAAATCAATGATGGATTTACGATTTGCCAGTTTGAGCTTTTCCCTGAAAGATTTTCTGTCAATAACCGGCGGCAATGTGTTGGGGTGTTCCACAACTGTCCCGATACCACCTGCAGCTGCTGCACAGCTTCCTGAGTACCAATCTTCTTTGTGGGTCATACCGGGTTCCCGGAAATGTACATGTACATCGATGCCTGCAGGAATAGTAAGTCCCCCGTGTGCATCAATATGCCTGTCCGCATCCTCCCCCTTCAGATTTTTGGCAATTTTTTTTATTTTACCCTCATCTATAAGCACTTCACCGGATTGCAACTGATTTTTATAAAAAACTTTAGTGTTCTTAATTAATATATCATTCATACTCTTCCCTTCGACCAATTATGGATAGACATGCATATTATTTTTCCTATTTTACATCTTCCGGCCAGATGAAATAATGATTTAAAAATGGATATATGGATATTAGGGATAAAGTATATATTAATGAAATACAATATTTGTTTTGGTGGAGGAAGTGATAGACAATATGAAATGCATTGAGAAAAATGAAAAGGTACTCAAATCCCAAAACGGTAATCCGGATCTTTCCCATACAATATACAGAGGAAGGATCAACGGAAACCTCGACAATGAAGAAATGGACCTTTACAGATTCCTCATAGGTGGAATCGAAGGAAAATGAGTGCAAAAACAATGGCTAATGTTGTGCCAGGCAATATACGATGTTATTTTTGCAGCTCATATCTTGAGAACAGGCGCCTGGGAAATATGGCCATATACTTTTGCAACACTTGCAATCATATAGTACCAAAAGAGATTGAACAATACTAAATGTTCAATTACTTTTTTAGATTTTATACGTGAAGAGTAAGTCAATATGCTCACAGCATGGAATATATATACATATATAGAATATATTAACAAATATTTATAAATGGCTAGTTCACTTATTTTAAAAAGAAACTTTACTTACATTAGAGGGTTAATATGATAAAATCACACAAGCCATTAATAATTATACTTATCTTATTGTTGGCATTGTTTGCTGCAGGATGTCTTAATGAAAATGATAACACACAAGACGAGAAGACAAATGAAACAGTAACAGAACATACTAAAGTCGAAAAGATCAACATAGAAGGATCCACAACTGTCTTCCCTCTTGCACAGGCAGCTGCTGAAATATATATGGAAAATCATCCTGAGAAGTCAATAAATGTTATTAGTGGGGGATCAACCACGGGCATAAAAGCCCTGATCGAGGGTGAAGTCGATATTGCAATGGCATCCAGGAAAATGAAATATTCCGAAAAAAAAGCAGCAGAAGCAAACGGAATTGACCCTGTTGAACACGTAATTGCATGGGACGGACTCACAGTAGTTGTAAACCCGGAAAACCCTGTAGATCAGCTGACCTATGAGCAAATAAAAGGGATCTACGATGGGTCCATAAGCAACTGGGCAGAGGTAGGTGGAGAAGACCAGAAAATAATAATACAGAACCGTGACCCCAGTTCCGGAACATATGGCTATTTCAAGGACGAAATATTAGGAGATGTTAAATTCCGCCCGGATTTAGTATCCCGGGATTCAAACGGAGCCATTGTCCAGGCAGTCACCCAGGAAGATGCAGCAATTGGATACATAGGATTTGCATATCTGGATGATAGTGTGAAGGCTGTAGATATAGATTCAGGGAATGGAATGGTTGAGCCTACTTCCGAAAATATCCTTTCAGGCAAATATCCACTTGCCAGACCCCTGCACTTCTACACAGACGGACAGCCTACCGGTCTTGCTGCAGACTTCATAGGATTTATCCTGAGCGAAGAAGGTACAATAACTATAAATGATGTGGGGTACTTCCCCGCCTAAAAAGGCCTGCTCTTAGCCCTCTATTTTTAAGTATCCTGAAATTACATACACAATATATCTATATAGACTATATGTTGAAATATAGTGTAGCATAGAATATTGCGATAAAGACTATAAGTACGGTATCCATTACTTTTTCCGAGGCTTAAGCCTTCAAAAGGAAAAGGATAATGTAACTATGGTAGAAAGGTCAAAGATACTTTCAATAGCACTTACTTTAGTAATGGTACTGGCGTTATTTACCGCCGGCTGTGTCAGCAATGACGAAGAACCAACCGAAAGTTCTGGTGATGAAGGTTCAACCGGTGCTGAAGAAGCTGCACAAGCAGAACAAATCAATGTAAAAGGTTCAACAACTGTACTCCCCCTTGCACAGGCAGCAGCTGAAACTTACATGGCAAATCATCCTGAGGCTTCAATCAGTATCAGTGGAGGCGGCTCCGGTACAGGCATCGCAGCCCTGATAGATGGGGATGTAGATATTGCAATGGCTTCCAGGAAGATGAAAGACTCCGAGATAGAGAATGCTGAAGCAAACGGAATTGACCCTGTTGAACACGTAATCGCATGGGACGGACTCACAGTAGTAGTAAACCCGGCAAATCCCGTAGACCAGCTGACCTACGACCAGATTAAGGGAATCTATGACGGTTCCATCAGCAACTGGGCAGATGTAGGTGGCCCTGACAAGGAAATTGTAGTAATTAACCGTGACAGCAGCTCCGGTACATACGGCTACTTCCAGGAAGAAGTACTCGGTGAAGACAACGAATTCCGTGAAGACGCAATCGCACAGAGCTCAAATGGTGCTGTGGTACAGGCAGTTTCACAGAACGATGCAGCAATCGGTTACATCGGTTTTGCTTACCTCAATGAAAACGTAAAGGGTGTAGATGTCAACAAGGGTAACGGGATGGTCGCACCAACTTCCGAAAACATCCTTGCAGGCGACTATCCACTTGCCAGACCCCTTCACTTTTACACAGACGGACAGCCTACCGGCCTTGCTGCAGACTTCACAGAATATATCCTGAGTGAGGAAGGTACAGAGATCGTCTACGATGTAGGATACTTCCCTGTTGAGTAAATGATTTGAAGCATGAACCCTTAGAGGTGAGCGATGTTTCACAGAAGACTTAAAGAGAAGGGCATTGAGATAGGCCTGTTCTTAGCAGCGGCAACGACTGTCGTTGTCCTTCTCTTCATTTGTATTTTTCTTTTTAGAGATGGATACCTATTATTCGAAACAAGTTCTTTTACTGGTTTCATAACCGGTAGTTCATGGTACACCGCTTCAACCCCACCACGTTTTGGAATACTCCCCCTTTTATTCGGCTCATTTCTGGTCACAGCAGGCGCAATAGCCATAGCTGTACCCCTGGGCCTTGCTGCAGCAATATATATTTCAGAGTTGGCAAGCCCAAAAATCGCTGACTTACTGAAACCATTCATTGAAATCCTTGCAGGCATACCTTCCGTTGTATACGGTTTCTTTGGTCTGGTAGTCCTGGTTCCTCTTATAAAAGATATTTTTGATATACCCACAGGCCAAACAGCCCTTACGGGTTCTATAATGCTTGCAATGATGGCACTACCCACAATAATTTCAATTTCCGAAGACGCTATTAATGCGGTACCACTGGCACTTAAAGAAGGTTCATTAGCTCTGGGGAGTACACAATGGCAGACAATTTATAAAGTAACATTGCCGGCTGCCCTTTCCGGAATATCCGCCGCAGTGATATTGGGAGTAGGCAGAGCAATCGGTGAAACAATGACAGTATTGATGGTAACAGGTAACATGGCCATAATACCTGGATTCCCCGAAGGATTTCTTGATCCTGTCAGGACAATGACAGCAACTATTGCACTTGAAATGGGAGAAGTACCCAAAGGCAGCCCGCATTTCCATGCATTGTTTGCAGTTGGTTCAGTATTGTTTATTACGACTTTCATAATAAATATGGTTGCAGATAGGATAAAGAGAAAATATAAACTCAAGGAGGGGCTCTGATTGGATCCAAGAACGACTGAAAAATTAGCATTTTGTTTCCTCAGAGCATGTATATGGATTGTTGTTGCATTTGTAGCAATTCTTATACTCTACATTGTAATACAGGGATACAGCATAATGAGCTGGGAGTTCCTGACTGAGATGCCCAGAAACCGGATGACTGAAGGTGGCATCTATCCCGCTTTGATGGGGACAGCATATCTTGTTGGCATATCCATGGCTGTAGCAATCCCCCTTGGCGTTCTTTCAGCTATCTACCTAAATGAATATGCAAAGGAAAGCCGTTCAACCTGGATCATTGAAATGGCAATCAACAATCTTGCCGGAACCCCTTCCGTAGTGTTCGGATTGTTCGGATTGGCATTGTTTGTTAAATATTTAGCATTTAAACCGTCAATTATCTCGGCATCCCTTACCCTTTCCCTCTTGATATTGCCAGTTGTAATCAGAGCAAGCAAAGAAGCCTTGATAACCGTTCCTCAGGAACACAGGGAAGCTTCTCTTGCCCTTGGTGTAACAAAATGGAAGACCATAAGTAGTATAGTATTACCAGAAGCATTACCCGGAATAGTAACCGGAATTATCCTGAGTATTGGAAGGGTTGCAGGTGAAACCGCCCCTATAATGTTCACAGGTGCAGCTTTCTTTTTACCACGTCTGCCGGAGTCTGTATTTTCACAATTCATGGCTTTGCCCTATCATTTGTTCATACTGGCTACCTCCGGTCTCAACCCCATGGAAACCAGGCCCATACAGTACGGAACTGCTCTTGTGTTACTGATATTGGTACTGCTCATAAACAGCATAGCAATTATTATCAGAAAACATTACAGGAAAAAACTTCACAGATAATTATTCGAGGATAAGAGATGAGTGAAATTAATAATTTCGCAGACATAGAGGTTGAGGATCTCAACCTATGGTATGGATCCAATCAAGCCCTCCAGGACATAAATATAAAAATTCCCAGCAAAAGTGTAACCGCTCTTATAGGTCCTTCAGGATGTGGAAAATCCACATTCCTGCGCTGTATAAACAGGATGAATGATCTTATAAAAGTATGTCATATCGAAGGCAGGGTAAAAATCGACAATAAAAACATCTACGATGAAGATGTGGACGTAGTTGAACTCAGAAAGAAGGTTGGTATGGTTTTCCAGAAACCAAACCCATTCCCCATGTCAGTTTTTGATAATATTGCCTACGGTCCAAAAATCCACAAAGTTCCCAAAAAAGATATAAAGGGCATCGTTGATAAAACCCTGCAGGATTCAGCTCTTTACGGAGAAGTATCTGACAGGCTGGATTCATCAGCCCTGGACCTCAGCGGAGGACAGCAGCAGAGACTCTGCATTGCAAGGACCATGGCCGTAGAACCGGAAATCATACTTTTTGATGAGCCATGCAGTGCCCTTGATCCCATATCTACAAATAAGATAGAAGACCTGATTCTTGAATTAAAAAAGGATTACACAATTGTAATTGTTACCCACAATATGCAGCAAGCGGCCAGAATTTCTGACTACACCGCATTTTTCCTTATGGGAAAAATAATCGAGTTTGGAGAAACAAACCAGATATTCGAAAATCCCAAGGAAAAACGTACTGAAGACTACATCACGGGAAGATTCGGGTGATTAAATGGTTCGTGAGAAATACCATGCTGAACTTGATGAACTAAAAGAAAACATCTCTGATATGAGTGCCGTGTCCCAGGAAATGTTCAGGAAATCTATAAAGGCACTTGCAAATATTGATAAAGAACTTGCTCAGGAAATCATTGAAATGGATCAGACAGTAAATGATTTTGAAGAGAAAGTTGAAACCCGAATCACAAGATTACTGGCATTACAGCAGCCAATTGCCAGTGACCTGCGACTTATAACGGCTTCTTATCGAATATCAATCGATCTGGAAAGAATGGGCGATCTGGCAGTGGATGTGGCCAAAAGAATAAAAAAGATGGATACTGAGAAGGCTCTTTCAATTTCTGAATGTAAACCTATTATAGCCACATGTGAAGAAATGATAGAACAATCCATTAAAGCCTATTCAGAACTGGATACTGAGCTGGCAAAAGGTATCACTACAAAAGATGACATCGTCGACAGGAATGTCTACGCAGGCTGGCAGGATCTGGTCCAGATGATGATCGACAACTCAACGGTTATTGAAAACGCAGTGGAAATGATGTTTGTTCTCAGGTATCTGGAACGTATTGCAGACCATACATGCAATATATGTGAAAGTATTGTATACATTGCAACTGCTAAAAGGGTCGATCTGAACTGATTGATCCTTTATTTTTCATTGTTCATCCTATTTTTCAATTCGTAAAATTAATATGCTGAAGTCTCTTCTATTGACCCCTGAATAACGAGAAATAGAGGCTTTCAACGTGACCCAAGAACTTTTTGATCTAAATATAGGATATATCCACTTAAAAAATCCAGTCGCCATCGCTCCAATGGCGGGTATTACAGACAGTTCATTCGTAAACAATTATGGCAAAAGTGCCGCACTTGTGATAATGGGCGGATACAACCTTGATGAGAAAACCAATGCTGCAGCATGTGAACTCATAGAAAGGGGAAGAAAAGAATTTGTATCACAGGAGCCAATCGAATATATCACAAAAGAGCTAAATGCCGTTGATTTCAATGGGACAGCGGGAATAAACCTGCGCAGCAGTGAACTTAAACCCTTACTTGATGTGGCAGAAATCATCAGGGATGCTGGTACATTAATGGAACTGGACGCACACTGCCGCCAACCTGAGATGAAAGAAATAGGAGTTGGAGAGGCCCTGATGGAAGACCTCCCACGTCTTACAGAATGGATAAGGCGGATAAAAGAAACTGGTGTCGTGCTTTCAGTCAAGATCAGGGCAAATGTTGTTGATGACATACAACTTGCAAAGGCAATTGAAAGTGCAGGTGCTGATATAATCCATGTCGATGCCATGAAAGAAGGTGCAGGTGCCGATCTTGACACTATCCGCCGCATCCGGGATGCAACACGTATTTTCCTGATAGGCAATAATTCGATACAGAGCTTTGATGATGCAAAAGAGATGTTTTCCAGAGGTGCAGATATGGTATCTGTGGGAAGACAGGCAATGGACTCTCCGGAAATTATAGATTGCCTTGTAGATGCTGTTTCTGAATTTCAGGAAAGTACCGGCTGGTATAATGCTCCAAAACATATTTGCAGAGGACAGGGCGATCTGCGAGGACTGACTTTCTGTTGCCTCCCGGTAAAACCCTGTGCTGTACATAATAAGGCCAAACAACTGGGATTCAGTCCCCGGGAATTTGCAAACCTGAAAATGGAATTTGTAAAAGGTACCCCCCTTGAATACGGTGACAGTACCTGCTTTGGTAGTCTTGCATGGTGTTGTAAGATCACAAAACCGTGTTTCATGAGAGATGGTGTGCTGGACCTTATAGACCTCCCCCCACAGGAGTACATGAAACTCAAAAAACAAATGGCTGACTACATCCTCGACCACGCCAAAGAAAAATAAACGGTGGGGATATGAATTCCTGTTACAAGATACAGCCCTCCGAAGTTGCCCGCAGTGCCCAACTTGCAATGATATTGGAGGTATCGGCATCACCAAAACCCGGAAATATTGACAGGACGCATGATTATGTCGATACCTGTTATGAACATTTCCTCGCATCTGCAACCGGTGTTTATCCAGTAATTGAAAGGGCTGCTTCTGGAAAAGAAAAGATAGGGCAATTGCTCAAAGAAGCCGTGCTTGAAAGCAATAAATGGCAAAAAGGAGGAAACACACATTTTGGTGCGTTCTTACTCCTTCTTCCCCTGGCAAAAGCTGCAGGTCAGCTGAGTCAGGAAAATGAAACGTTTGATATGAAAAAAATGGTTGAGAGGGCTCACTGGATAGTTAAACATACAGATGTAGAGGACTCGATTAATTTCTATCAGGCTTTTGGAAAAGCAAATGTCTGTGTACAGGATGTAGAAGATCTTGATCTCAATGATTCTGATTCCATCACAATCTTAAGGAAAAATCAAACCAGCCTTTTCGAATTGATGGAAATATCCGAAAACTACGACATGATAGCTAAAGAGTGGACCCATGGTTTTGAACTGTGCTGCCGGTGCAGCGAACAGATCACTGACCTTATGGAAGAAAAAGGGACTTGTACAGACATAAATTGCTCCATTGTTTACACTTTCCTCAAGTTATTGTCGAAAAATCCCGATACATTCATACAAACCAAGTTCAACCGGGAAACTGCAGTCGAGGTTTCAGAAAAGGCAACCGCTATTGTCACACAGATAGAAGCATGCGGGTATGAAGCAACCCTTCCTTCAATAATTGAACTTGATGAAGAGTTACTCAAAAAGAAAATAAATCCCGGTTCAACTGCAGATATAATTATAGGCGGGCTTTTCCTTTCAATCATGGGAGGCATGCGGTTTTGATGGAAATCTCAGAACTTGACAAATACGGTATATGCGATGGAATTTCCGAGATCATATTGACATCGGGCATAAAAAACCCCAACGCTGCTCCAATTGGCCTGATTCGCAAAGATAACAGGATTTTCATAAGACTTTATAAAGGTTCTACAACTTATGAAAATGTGAAACAGGATAAAAATTTTGCCGCCAATGTGACCTGTGACCCTTTACTTTTTGTAAAATCGACTTTTTCGAATCTCAAAAATGAGAATTTCAAATACTATTCCCTGAATTCAACAAAAATACCACTGCTAAAAAATTCAGCCAGCAGTGTTATTTTCATATGCGGTGAAATAAAACATACAGAACAGGCCATGACAGCAGAAATCATCCCAATGGATGCGGTAGCCAATGATTATAGACCAAAGGCCATCAACCGGGGCCTTACAGCAGTTATTGAGGCAGCAGTGCATGCTACTCGTTATGAATTAACAGGAGACAATAAGTTTCTCGACTTGATTGACCAGTGCATGGAAACTACCTACAAATGTGGAGGACAGAGGGAAAAAGATGCCGCTGACATTCTCTTATATGAAATTGATGAAATTAAGAAACATGTATCCGGGGGCAAAGACACTGAATAATTTCATGGAAATTGCCATTGAGCAAGCCCGAATGGGCATGAAACACAATCTGGGAGGGCCCTTTGGAGCTGTAATTGTAAAAGATAAAACTGTAATCTCCAGAGCACATAACAGAGTACTTGATTTTAATGATCCGACGGCTCATGCTGAAATAATGGCAATCAGGATAGCCTCATCAAATCTGGAAACATTTGACCTGTCTGGCTGCGAAATATATACCACCTCTTATCCATGCCCTATGTGTATGTCAGCTCTGTACTGGGCACGCATCAAAACGCTTTATTATGGGACAACAACAGCCGAGGTAGAAAAAATCGGATTTGACGACGGACAGATATACAGGGCTCTCTGTAAAGGTACTGATACAGAAATGAATGTGGAAAAGCTGGACAGCAAAATATGCCAACAATTGCTGTCCGAATGGGAAGAAAAAGAAGACAAGTATATGTACTGAAGATCTTTACTCTTTATCTTCAGCAGGACTGGCAGGTTTTATGTGATCTTGTGCCTGAGAGTTTTCAGGATCAAGTTCCAATAACTTTGCAAAGGCCATGTCGGCCCTATCATTGTTTCCAATTTTCAGGTAAGTATTTGCAAGACCCTGCCATATTTGGGGAGATTCTGGCTCTATATCAATGGCTTCTGTAAATGCTTCTATAGCCTCTTCAAATCGTTCCAATTTGAACAAAGTATTACCTTTCCCATATAAAATGCCTGCAGCATCTTTTTTAAGTTTGGGTTTGGGATTTATGTTCAAAAATGAATATTGTGGAAATGCAAAATCCTTCACATTTGAATGTTGTGCCGCTCTATCATAGCATTTGAGAGCTTCTGTAAATTCATCATTCTGATAAAGAAGAGTGGCTTTACAATACCAGGCGTCTGAGAAAGCAGGATCCAGGTCCAGACATTTCGAAAAGGATTCAATCGCTTTTTGATGCTGTCCTATCGATTGCATTACAAATCCATGTCCAAACCATTTACCGGCATCTTGCGGATCTTCTTCAAGAAAACTATCAATTACTTCAAGAGCCTCTTCATGCCTTCCCATCCTGTAAAGGACAAAACAACGGCTATAAAGAACATTCTGGCATTTTTTTCTCAAAGTGTTCAGGTCATCTTCCATATCATCTTCAAGCTCACTTAATTTATTTTCCAGTTCACCCCATATAGCGGCCGCCTCATTGTATTTTTCCAGCGCCTCTTCATAATTGCCCATTTCAAAAAGTACATATCCATTCCCATAGATTTCCTCACCGCGTCTATAGAGAGTCGTGAATTGTTTTTTCCGGGAAACTTTATCGTACCATTTTTTCAGAAAACTCATGGCAATAGAATAAGCCTTCTCTGTATCATATATCTTTTGTAATATAAGGCACATCAAATTTGTAGATGGCAAAAAAAGGACTTGAGCCGATAATTCATCAGGACACCGAAATCTTAATTATGGGATCCCTGCCAGGAGAAGAATCCCTCAGACAACAAAAATATTATGCCAATAAAGGAAATGATTTCTGGAAGCTCACAGGTGATGCTATCGGAGAGGAACTTGACAATAAGGAATATCCAGAAAAATTAAGAATTCTAAAAGAACATAAAATAGGCCTCTGGGATGTTTTCAGGCAAGCAGAAAGAAAGGGAAGTGGTGATTCTGAAATCAGGTATGAGGTTATCAATGATTTTTCCCTGCTTGAAGTGATAGCACCTAACATACGTAAAATCCTTTTCAATGGAAAAACAAGAGCCGGGAAATATGAGTATTTGTTACAGGAAAAGGGATACGATACAGCAGTATTGCCTTCATCCAGTGGAGCCAACAGACAAAACAGAATTGAAAGAGAAAAAATATGGAAACAGCAATTGCAATGCTGATTCGGTACAGTATATTATATAAGTGTTCAGATACCAATTTTAATATGTAAGATCAATCAGTAGAAGTGATACCATCGCAACTCCCAATCATCCATCCCCCAAAAATTACAGTTCTTTTTCTGCAGGTATTGACACACCAACCATGAAAAGCGTACTTGAAGATATTGTCAATGCAAGCCCTGTTATTGTTTTTGTATGGAAGGAAGAGGACAGATGGCCTGTGGAGTTCGTCTCGAAAAATATTTCTCTTTTTGGCTATACTCCCAATGATTTTATTTCGGGCACCTTAAGGTATAGTGACATAATCCATCCGGACGACCTTGAAATGGTAACTGAAGAGGTGGAAAAACATCTGGAAAGCGGAGATGAAAAGTTTAATCTTACCTATCGTGTCCTCACCGGGAAAAAAGATGTACGCTGGGTCGAAGAACGTACCATGATTCATCATAATCCGGATAACACCTACTATGAAGGAATTATCATGGATATTACTTCCAGGAAGATGGAAGAAAAAAAGATCATTGATGGTGCCCTGGAGATGAAAAAAGCCCTCGAGACAGTAATCAATGCAAGCCCTGTAATTGTTTTCCTGTGGAGAGCAGAAGATGATTGGCCAGTGGAATTTGTCTCGGAAAACATTACACAATTCGGATATGAAGTTGAAGAATTCACATCAGACAAACTGGTGTACGGTGATATCGTTCACTCTGATGATATAGAGAAAGTGCGCCAGGGGATGGCCCGATGTGTCGCAGAGGGTAACAGAGAGTTCACCAAAGAATATCGTATCCTGACAAAAGATGGAAATGTACGCTGGGTGGATGAACGCACAAAAATCCAGCAAAATGATACAGGTGATGTGACATATCTGCAGGGTATAATTGTTGATATAACAGATAGAAAGAATGTGGAAAATGCTCTCTATCTTGAAGAAAAACGTCATGAAGCTCTTTTAAAACTATATGCCATGTCTGATTCTTCAATTCAGGAAATAATGGATTATGCGCGTGAACAGGCAGTCTCACTAACTGAAAGCAAGATTGGCTTTCTGGCATTCCTGGATGAAACGGAAACAAACTATGCGGTTATTTCCTGGTCAAACGGCAAACAGAGTTCCGATAAGGCTCCGGCAGAGAGCTACAGTATATGGGATGAAGCACTTTACCATCGCACTCCCATAATGAACAATGAATATTTAACTGAGAAAGATACTGATCCTAAATTAATCCAGAGAAATCTGAGCGTCCCCATTTTTGAAGGCGGTAGAATTGCAGGTATTGTGGGTGTTGCCAATAAGGGACAGGATTATACATCTACAGATGTGAGGCAGTTAAAATTACTCATGCAGGGAATGTGGAATATAATCCAGCAAAAACTGGCTGATGAGGAATTATACCAGTATATGGAAGATTTGAAAAAATCAAGTGAAATAAAATCAGTCCTTTCTGATGTCATTAAGAACAGCCCTGCAGTCGTATTTATATGGTGGGCCGAAGAAGACTGGCCTGTTGAATTCGTCTCCGAGAATGTAACACAGTTCGGTTACACTGTGGATGATTTCCTTTCGGGTAAACTGGTCTACGCTGACATAGTACACCCTTATGACCTGAAAAGGGTCCAGAACGAACTCGCAAAAAGAATCGATGCGGGACAGACTGATTTCAATCAGGAATACAGGATAATGACGAAATTTGGAGATGTCAGGTGGATAGATGAAAGGACTTTTATCAAATATGATGAAAATGGAACAGTAACGTATCTGCAAGGTATCATTGTAGACATCACAGAAAGAAAGCATTCCGATGATTTCATGCACCTGCAGTATGATCTTGACAGTGTTCTCAGCTCTGCCACATCAAATGGCGAGATCTTCAACAGGCTACTGGATCTTGCACTGAAAATCACACCCCTTGATTCAGGAGCCCTGTACCTTGTTGACGATAAAACAGGAGACCTGAACCTGGTAGCTCATCACGGGCTGTCTGAGCAGTTTGTGAATAGTACCTCCCACTATGAAAGGAATTCAGTACATACACGCCTTGTTATGAGCGGACAGGCGGTGTATAAACATCATTCCGAACTCAGCGCAATCACCACAGGCAAGAACCTCCGGTATGAAGGCTTGCATGGAACTGCAATAATTCCGATTCGATACCACAACGAGATAATAGCTGCTCTCTATCTGTCCTCACATTCTGAATATGAAATCCCCGATAAATCCAGACATGATCTCGAAACGATAGCAAAACAAATCGGGAAAGTCCTATCAAATATGCACAAAGAAGCATCCGCACAAAAGGAGATCAGTGATTTGCAGATATTGATTGACAATGTAAAAGAAGGTATCACTGTAACCGATAAAAAGGGAGCATTGCTTTATACAAATAAGATACTTGAGAAGTGGATACGATACTCTGCAGATGAGCTTAAAAAGATGGACATTACAGATATATATCCGCTGAGATACAGGCATGTCCTGGATTCCGTAAACAAGCCAATAAACCAAAACAGGCCTTATAGTGAAGATATCAGGTTATATTCCAGCACAGGAAGAGAAATTCCCTGCAGAGTAACTTTTAAGAATATAAAATGGAACGAAAAGGATTGCATACTTGGAATCTACGAACATATCAATACATCAGCAACCTCCATTCATGATACATAAAGTCCGAAGATATTTATATATTAGAAGGACTATCGTAGTTAAATTCAACAGGGATGACTGCGGAGTGAATTCATGAGTCCTAGAAAAAAAGATGAAAAAAAATATACAAAATATGTAGGTATATTCCTTGCAGTAATAATGGTCGGGTCAATCGGCATGTTCTTTTTCAGCGGCGGGTCAACCAACAACAACAATGAACAATCTGAAAATGTTCAGGTATCTGGTTTTGAGAGTGTGCCGGGTGAACATATAGGGATAAAATTAAACTCCATTCAGGATGGTCTGCAGGTAACTCCAGATAATGTTACTACAGCCAGATACATGAACATCGCCTACCTGAACGGTACGCCACTGCAATATCTTATAGGTAATACATCCGTTTACAATAATTTCTACGGGTCAAATGTAACCAAACTGTATTCAGCAGGATATGATAATTCTTCATGGATAGAAATGCATGAGATCGACCCAAAGGTTGTGGCATTCCAGTACTATACTGCTCCTGAAACATATAAGGGATACCAGCCCCTTTCCAGAGGACAGGGTATCTACAACGTCATAGGAACTCCCATGCTATTGGGAGAACAACAAAGTGTTGAAGACACAATAGATGTAATTGAAGGAGATGCAAAATCCGCCCATAAATTCAATGAAATATTCCAATTCGCAAGTACAGATGCCCCTATACAGCAAGTTGTCGATCTGGAAAATGAATTCGCAGACCAGTATTATGTTGAATGGGCTATTGAAGATGGCAGCAGTTTCAGAAGAACTGCCCTGTATGCCGATCCCACTGAAAACACAATGACCAACCTGACAATAAGGGCATCCAACACAAGCCAGAGAGGCCTAAATTACAACATTACAGATTACGGAAATATTACCAAGGTGGACATCACTGCCAATGCATCTAATTTCTATGCACTGGCTATGGAACCCATCCAGTAATTTTCCTTTTACTTTTTTAAATCGATACCAGAAGTTTTATAATCGATAGGCATCTTCAAGAAGTGCAATCGAGTTGTCGCAAGTTATATATGTACCAGTGGCGATTCATACCAAATACTCCAACGAATGTAAACAGTATGGTAGAATTGACCATTGTTTGCATCTATACAATGAATAATGACAAACCGCGGTGTAAACCGTGATTTCGAAGGAGATAGAAATTATGGCAAAATTTGATGTTCCAGATGAACTAATAGATAAAGCTCTTGAAGCAGTAGAAGTTGCCAGAGATACTGGCAAGGTAAAAAAAGGAGCTAACGAAGCTACAAAGGCTGTAGAAAGAGGTATTGCAAAACTGGCAGTCATTGCAGACGATGTTGAACCTGCAGAAGTAGTAGCTCACATTGGCCCCCTTTGTGAAGAAAAGAATGCACCTTACATCTACGTGAAACAGCAGAAAGAACTTGGAGCTGCCTGCGGAATAGGCGTTGGCTGTGCTGCAGTAGTAATTACAGATGCAGGTAAGGGCGCAGAGACCATCGAGGACCTGGCCGAAAAAGTCAGTGCCCTCAAATAAACTTACCCATAAAAAAGGAGTAATTCTCCATGGCAGATGAAAACTTAGGATATGCCGCGGAGGTCATAGATGTCATCGGCAATACCGGCATGCATGGCGAAGCAAGCCAGATCCAGTGCAGGGTACTGGATGGCCGGGACAAGGGCAGGATCATCACCCGTAACTGTATGGGCCCTGTTCGTATCGGCGATGTGCTGATGCTGATGGAGACTTCCAGAGAGGCAAAGAAACTTACAACAAGGTGATGCGCAATGGAAACCAAGAAATGCTCTTTCTGCGGAACTAAACTGGAACCTGGAACTGGTATCCTTTTTGCAAAGAAGGACGGTTCTACCTACAATTTCTGCTCCTCTAAATGCAGGAACAATTACAAGATGGGTAGACTTCCAAGGCGTACTATCTGGACCGAAACGGGCAGAACCTACATGAAAAAAGCCTGATGAGGAATTAATCAATGGAACGCACATATGTTATGATCAAACCAGATGGTGTCCAGAGAGGACTTATTGGAGAGATCATAGGAAGAATCGAAAGGAGAGGTCTCAAGATAAGTGCAATGCGCATGAATGTTATCGATGAGAATGATGCAAAGGAACATTACAGCGAACACTGTGAAAAGCCATTTTTCGGTTCACTTATATCCTATGTGACTTCCGCTCCTTCAGTTTCAATGATTGTTGAAGGTAAGGATGCAATAAAATCCATGAGGACAATAAATGGCGCCACCAATCCATCCGAAGCAATGCCCGGTACAATCAGGGGCGATTTTGCTCTTGAAACCGGTAGAAATGTGGTACATGCATCCGATTCAGTAGAATCAGCTGAAAGAGAAATCAGCATCCATTTCAAGGATGATGAGACAAACGAATATTGTCGTATAGACGAAGAATGGCTCTATGAGTGAGTACCCTTTTGCTCACTCCCCTGTTTCTTAAGGAAGGGATGCATATTACCGATAACGAAAATCTCAGGACACCCATTGTATGCGTTATGGGACATGTGGATCACGGTAAGACCACACTGTTAGACAGGATACGCGGTAGTTCTGTGGCTGCAGGAGAAGCCGGTGCGATCACCCAGCATATCGGTGCAACGGAAGTGACGATCGATTCCATAATAGAACATAGTGGTGCTTCCGGGATGAAGAACAATTTCATAGTACCCGGTCTTTTATTCATAGATACACCGGGACACCATGCATTCACATCCCTGCGTAGCAGAGGAGGAGCACTTGCAGATCTGGCAGTGGTAATTGTAGACATTAATGAGGGCTTCATGCCCCAGACAAAAGAAAGTCTGCAAATACTCAAGCGGTTCAAAACTCCCTTTGTGGTTGTTGCAAATAAGATCGACAGGATACATGGTTGGCAACCACATGAAAGCGCGAGTTTTCTGGAAACTTACAACAAACAAAGTGAACGTGTAAGAGCCGATCTTGATAACAAGTTCTATGAAATTGTCGGGGAACTATATAACAGTGGTTTTAATTCCGAACGCTATGACCGTGTATCTGATTTCCAGAGAAATATAGGAATAATACCTATAAGCGCGGTTACCGGCGAAGGTATACCTGACCTGCTTATGGTATTACTGGGGCTGGCCCAAAAATTCCTCGAATCTAATCTTCATTATAACGCAAGTGGACCTGGTGAAGGAACAATACTTGAAGTAAAGGAAGAAAAGGGATTGGGAACTACCATCGATATTATTCTCTATGATGGAACCCTCAAAAAAGGGGATACTATTGTAGTCGGAAGTCTTGGGGAGCCTATTCAGACCAAAGTGAGGGCTTTGCTAAAACCCAATCCAATGGGAGAAATATCCGCCGAGGAAAAGTTCCAGAATGTGGAATCAGTTACGGCTGCTATTGGTGTAAAGATATCTGCGCCAAATCTTGATGGTGCCCTGTCAGGAGCCACTGTAAGAGCGGCCAACCCGGAAAACCTTGATACGATTGTCAAAGAGGTTCAAGAGGAACTTGACGAGGTACAGATTAGTACGGGCACCACAGGTGTGACTCTTAAAGCAGATACAATCGGATCACTGGAAGCGCTTGTTAATGAACTCCAGAAGGAGGATATACCCATCAGAAAAGCCGAAGTAGGAGACATATCCCAGAGGGATATTATCGAGGTTTCGGCTATCGAAGATCCTTTTAATGCGGTTCTTATTGGCTTTAATGTAAAGATGTTACCTGATGCAAAAGAAAAAGCAAAGGGTGGCGATCTTAAAATATTCCAGAATGATGTTATTTACAGGCTTATTGATGATTACAAAGACTGGGTCAAAGAAAAGAAGGAGAAATCCGAACAAACAATATCCCAGCTCATAGTAAAACCTGCAAGATTCCTGCTTCTTCCAGACTGCACGTTCAGACAAAGCAAACCTGCTGTTGTTGGTGTCAGAATCACAGGCGGAAAGGTCAAAACTAACATCGGTGTTACAGATAACAGTGGCAGAGTTGTAGGCACAATCAAAGGACTCCAATTAGAAGGAGAAAACATCAAGGAAGCCAGTGCAGGGATGGAAGTTGCAATGGCGATTGATGGACCAACAATAGGTCGCCAGATCAAAGAAGGTGATGTACTTTATTCAAATATTCCCGAAAAGCATGCAAAGGTGCTTGAAACGGAGATACTTGACTCACTTTCGGCAGATGAGATGGAAACCCTCGATGCTTTCCTTGAAATCAAACGCAGGGATAATCCGTTCTGGGCCAAGTAATAATATTAATTGATGTTGGAGGTAAATAATGGTAGATTTCAAAATTGTCGTATCAGATCCAAAAGCCAAAGCATACCAGTTCGATGTGAGTGGTGCCGAGGCAAATAAGTTCATAGGAAAAGCAATAGGCGAAACTGTAGAAGGAACAGTAGTCGGTCTTCCCGGTTACACCATCCAGATTACTGGCGGAAGTGACAGAAGTGGTTTTGTCATGCGCAAGAACGTACCCGGTCCCAAAAGGCAGAGGTTACTCGTAGCCGAGGGTGTCGGATATAAGCCAAAAGACAAGGGAATGCGTCGCCGTAAATTCCTCAGAGGAAGAGAAATAGCTCCGGATATTGTCCAGATCAACACAAAAATTGTTGGATACGGAGACAAAACCATCGAAGAAATTCTCGGTGGCGGTGAAGAGGGAGAGACTTCCGATGAGTAAATCTCCCGCCCTTTTTTATTTCAATTGATATTTCACCCCTGAATATTCCTTGTTGGCTACACATTATTATATCTTCAATTGCATTTAATACAATAGTTATTTATAAAAATTAATTATATTGTATATATAGAGAATTGAGGATAGATGTGACATGGACATCCGAAATCCAAATGTGAAACAACTTTTCTCTTATGAGAAGAAAGCCAGCATACTTGAATTATTTTACAGGGTCATTTATTCCATTCTTATAAGAATTGTACTCTATATACGGGATATTTACAGGAATCTGTCTTGTCTTTCAATGGTTTGTAATCCTTATGCAGGAAGGAAAATCGAGAGACTAAACCGGTATCATAAAGGGCTTGAGTACTACACTCATGTCATAGGATATCTTTTTCTCACAACTGATGTCAGGCCTTCCATAAAACCGCCTTCAATAACAATATTTGAAAAGAAGCTGTACTATGACAGGGATACAGTAGAGATACTAAAATGATGCTTACTCAAAAGTATAAATAGATATAATCTAATTGACATATATAAAATATATAAAAGAAGTCGATGTGTAGACAGATTTTGTACCAATTAAAAGCAAAGCAGGAAGAATAGATATGAGGCGCTCACTTATTGACATTACATGTTTTTCCGAAAAACGTAAGCGCCTTCTTCTCCTGCTTATGGAAGGCAAGAAGGATATTGATGAAATAAAAGAGATTCTTGATGAAACTTCGCCTTCAATTCTTCCCCAAATAAAAATATTGAAAGAAAATGGCCTCATAGTTCAGGAAAATAGTACGTATTCATTAACCAGAATTGGCATATTGCTGGTGCACATGCTCCAGGAGGTCTTTAAAACATTTGATGTACTTGAACATCATTTCGATTATTTAAATGAACATGATTTAACTCCTATTCCAAAAGAATTATTGCACCGTATCGGAGAATTAAATAATAGTGAATATATCGTACCTTCACTTACTGATGCATTCGATCCTTTCGCAAAAATAAAACCACTTACAAAAGCGTCTATCTGGATTAAAGCTTTTATTGCAGTCTATCATCCGGCATAGCCTCCGTGTGCCTCTGAAATGGCCTCAAAAGGAGCAAACTTATCGTTGATAATGACAGAACCGATATTTGAAAAAATGAAAAATGATTATCCTGAAGCAACCCGGATACTCAAAAATTCAGACAATTCCCGGATATTGATCTACAAAGGAGAAGTTAAGCCCTCCTTAATTATTGCTTCTGACCAATATTTCCTTTTATCCCTTATGTTGAATAACTGTCGTTATGACAACAGTTACCTTATGGGTACAGAAAAAGAAGCCATCGAATGGGCAACCAAGCTCTATGAATGGTATGAAAAAAATTCAGAGTTAGTCCCAAAAAAGGACTAACATCATTTCAGAGCAACTTCTTTCCAGCTTCAGGGCCACTTTTACACTCAAAGACATCGGTAATTTTCATGACAATCAGGGCTTTGGCAGGATATTTCTCTCCTTTTTCCTTTGCCATGGCATATGCAGCGTCGTAATCATCACCTTCAGTCTTAATTTCCACATCGCCTTTTATCTGGAAACAGCCTTTTGAGCCTTCACCCCATACATAAAGTGATGCTTTAGGATTTTCTTCAAGGTTATTGCGGGTTTTCAAAAAATAATTGTCCACAATCCAGATAGTTGCATCATCCACAAGTTTGCACATACCAATTGGAATTACATTTGGTATACCGTCTTTTGAGGCGGTGGCAAAGGGAAGTGGCCTGCTGACATTGGCAATTGATTCTTTCATGTCTTCTGTGAGTTTTACCATGTTTAGATCTCCTTGTTAGATAACAAAAATAGTAAGGTAGAGGTATATTACATTTATGATTCTTTAATTTCTGACTTCAGGTAACCGAAATCATATCCAGGAAATAATGATGCAACCGTAGATCAGGCGTCAGTTCCGGGTGGAAAGCCAGAGCAAGTACATTGTTTTGTCTTGCTGCTACAATTCTCCCATTAATTGTTGACAATACATCAACCTCCGGGCCCGCATCCATGATTGCAGGGGCCCGGATAAAAATTGCTGTATAGGGAGAATCCAGGAATGCAAGATCTAAATTAATTTCAAAGGACTCCCGCTGCCTTCCGAAAGCATTTCGATTCACTTTTACATCCATCAGACCGAGAAGATGCTGATGGGTCTTATGCACCTGTTCGTCCCCGCGGGTTGCAACAAGGATCAAGCCGGCGCAGGTGCCAAGTACAGGAATGCCGTTCTTTGCAGCATTCTGAATTTCACCTGCAATTCCTTCTCTTTCAATCAGACGGCCCAATGTTGTACTTTCCCCTCCGGGTAATATGACCGCATCACATCGGGGCACAATGCCTTCATGACGGATTTCCAGCACTTCACCTCCAATGTCCCTCTCACAAAGGGCACGTTCTACGGCATCAATATGTTCGGAAACATCACCTTGTATGGCGATTATACCGATACGCATCAATTTCACCGTTGATAATTTACCAGCCACGTGTCTGCAAAGTTTCTTCAGGGAGTATAGTGTCAGCACTCATGCCCTTCATTCCTGAACCGATTCCCCTGGAAATTTCTGCCAGTTTTTTGGGGTTATCATAATTATTAACTGCTTCAACAACTGCTTTAGCCATCATTTCAGGATTTTCAGCTTTGAAAATTCCAGAGCCTACGAATACACCATCTGCACCCAGTCTCATCATTAGGGCAGCATCTGCTGGAGTGGCAACACCCCCTGCTGCAAAGTTTACCACAGGCAAACGCTGTAAGTCTGCAGACTCAAGAACAAGTTCTATGGGTGCTTCGATGTCACGGGCAACCTTGATGAGTTCTTCTTTGTCCTTGCCGGCAAGTTCACGTACTTCCCCCATGATCTTTTTCATGTGGCGCACAGCCTCACGGACATCCCCGGTACCTGCTTCACCTTTGGTACGTATCATTGCCGCACCTTCATTGATACGTCTCAGGGCTTCCCCAAGGTTTCTTGCACCACATACAAAAGGAACAGTAAAACCGGTTTTATCAATATGGTACATTTCGTCTGCAGGAGTCAGGACTTCAGACTCATCGACCATATCAGCTCCCAGGGATTCAAGGATTTCAGCTTCCACAAAATGACCGATCCTGGCCTTTGCCATTACAGGAATTGTTACAGTATCAATAATCTGCGCAACGATTTCCGGATCTGCCATCCTGGCCACTCCACCGGCCTTACGGATATCAGCCGGAACTGCCTGCAGGGCCATTACAGCCACAGCCCCTGCTTCTTCGGCGATTCTCGCCTGCTCGGGGTTGGTTACATCCATAATAACCCCGCCTTTCTGCATTCTGGCAAAACCTCTTTTAATGAGTTCAGTACCGTGCCTTAAGTTTTCAAGTTCCATCTCATAAGCCTTCTTTTTTTTAATCGGATATAGGGTCAATAGTAAGTATATTTACATAAAAAGATTTGGTCGCAGCATCCTTCTGCAAAATTATATTGAAATGTCTCACGTGCCCTATATTCTTTTTGGGTAATTCAATAGCTTGCGTGAACTACCGCCCTATGAATAGGGTGGCTTCCTGCTTCATTATTGAACCTATTAGTTCAATTCCACAGGCTTAAACTGTAGTTCCTACAGCACGATTCAGAATATTAATTGCAGCATTATGGTCGCGGTCAATAATTAATCCACAATGGGGGCAATTATGTGTCCTCGTTGCTAATGATTTTTTAACGTTTTGACCACAATTGCTGCAGATTTGAGATGTATTACATGGGTTAACTAATTTTACAAACTTACCAGCTTCTTCCGCTTTGTATTTTGTAAACTGAATTAGATTACTCCATGATGCATCATGTATAGATTTTGAAAGTCTTGAATTTTTTACCATATCCTTTATATTCAAATCTTCAAAAACTATACAATCGTAAACATTAATCAATTCTCTACTTAACTTATGGTTAAAATCATTTCTTTGGTTACGTATTTTTCGATGCAATTTGTTTACTTTATCGCATTGCTTTTTCCAGTTATTAGAAAACTTCTTTTTTCTACTAAGTTCATGTTGTTGCTTTTTTAATTTTATTTCTGTATTGCAATAATATTTTGGAGAATTAACTTGTGCACCGTCACTTAACGTTACAATGGAATTAAGTCCCACATCAATTCCAATGAAGGCAATAGGTTCTACAGGTTTTACATTGTTTTTAATTACAACAGAAAATGTTGCATACCATTGTTTTCCATCTCTACGAATGGTACAAGTTTTAATTTTACCTTCAATTTCCCGATGTTGAACTATCCTAATTTCTCCAATTTTCGATAATTTCAATTTCTTTCCAGAAATACTAAAACCAGATTGAGGATAAGTAAAACTGTTATATCTATTTTTACCTTTGAAACGTGGATAGCCTACTTTTGTCTCTCCTTTCTTACATCGTCTAAAGAAACTATCAAAGGATTTTCCTAATCTCCTGATTACATCCTGCTTGACTTGTGAATGTACTTCTGTATCAAATTTAAGGTATTGAACCTGATACAATTGTTCCATTGTAGATATTCCCTAATTACATCTTTCGTATGCATTTCTACGGTCTGCAAGAAATTCATTATAGATACATCTACAAACATCAAGAGTTTTATTCAATTTGATTTCTTGTTGTTTTGTAGGATATAACCTAAACTTATATGATTTTTGCATTAAATACCTATAGGTAAGGAATGATTAAATACTTTTCGAACCTATAGGTAAATATGCCTTATTCAAGTTCTGCTGTATATGAAATTAATTATCATATTGTATGGTGTACGAAATATCGAAAACAGGTTATGAATGATGAATTAAAGCAATTTCTTGATGACCAGATAAGAACAATTGCTGAATCTAAAGAATGGGAAATACTTGAACTGGAAGTTATGCCTGAATATATCCATCTTTTCATAACTGCACCTCCATTCATAGCACCTACAGATATTGTCAAAATTATGAAAGGCGTTACTACAAAAAGAATATTTCAAAAATTCCCTGAACTGCGAAAAAAAGAATTTTTGGGAAAGCATTTGTGGTCTCCAAGTTACTACATAGGAACACACGGTCAAGTATCTGCTGAAACGATTCAGAAATACATAGATGGTAACAACAATAGAGGGTGTAATTTATCCACCGTTTGAAAACGGTGGTATTCTTACTCTATCATGATAAAAGAGGAACAAGCGAAATTCATATTCGCAACGGATACTCTCCTGACAGGCACCTGGACAGTTGTGGACCCGATTTTCGTTGCAACCCCTTGCAGTAAGTTATATGACAAAACCCCACATCTACACAACATCTGAAAAAATGCTACGGGAAATAAGTGTAACCTTAAAGGCTACACTTACTCCTCTTTTTTAATTCTGGCCAAACTAACCAATTTATCCTTCTCCCTGATATTCATAATTTTTACACCCTTTGTATTACGTCCCTGCACCCTAATATCTGTCACAGGGATACGTATCACAATGCCGGCAGAGCTTGTAAGGATGATCTCATCATCATCTTCCACTGTTTTTACAGTGACCACGGGACCATTGCGCATATCAGTGAAAATGGTTATCACTCCCTGCCCTCCACGACGAAGGGTGCGGTACTCATCAAATGGCGTGCGTTTGCCAAAACCATTCTCTGTAACAGTCAGCAGGGTAGCATCAGAATCTACAACATCCAGGCTTACAATAACATCCGCACCTGTCAGTTTCATACCCCTCACACCACGTGCCGTCCTGCCCATCACACGCACATCTTCTTCAGAGATACGGAGGGCTTTACCATGCCTTGAAGCCAGCATTATATCCTGATTTCCGTCGGTCTGGAGAACATTTACAAGTTCATCCCCCTCTTTCAGGGAAATCGCAATAATACCGGCACGGCGTGGATTACTGAAATCCGAAAGACTGCAACGTTTTACGGTCCCATCACGTGTACCCATGAAAAGGTAGCGATCCTTTTCAAAATCATGTACCGGGATCATGGCATTTACTGATTCACCTTCAGCAAGTTCAAGTAGGTTAACAATAGCCTTCCCTCTGGACTGGCGACTTCCCCTGGGAATATCATAGACTTTTTGCCAGTAAACCTTACCGTGATTTGTGAAAAAGAGGATGTAATCATGGGTAGAAGCCACAAAGATGCTTCCCACAGTGTCATCTTCCTTTGTTTCCATACCTCTCACACCACGACCGCCCCGATGCTGCATATTATATGTCTGGAGAGGAATATTCTTGATATAACCACTCTGGGTAGAGGTTACAACCACTTCTTCCTCGGGTATCAGGTCTTCATCCGCAAGTTCTTCACGGCTACCCTGAATAAGGGTTCTGCGCTCATCACCATATTTATCTTTCAACTCCAGAACTTCATCCTTAATAATCGCATATTTACGCTCATCATTTGCAAGGATGTCCTTAAGATCGGCAATCATATCGATTAGACCATTATACTCTTCATCGATCTTTTCCCTCTCCAATCCAGTCAGCCGCTGCAGCCTCATATCCAGAATGGCTTTAGCCTGGGTTTCATCCAGATTAAAATTACTTATAAGCCCTTCTCTTGCCTCCTCTGTGGTGGCTGAGCCTCTTATCAATTTGATAACTTCATCAATGTTATCCAGGGCTATTTTAAGCCCCTGGAGAATATGTGCTCTTTCCTCGGCTTTTCTTAGATCAAAAGCTGTACGTCGAGTGATAACATCTATACGATGTTTGAGATATATCTGGATCAGTTCCCTGAGATTAAGAACGCGGGGCACCCCGTCAACCAGAGCCAGGTTTATGATACCAAATGTGGTTTCAAGCTGGGTCTGTTTGTAGAGCTGGTTGAGCAGGACTTTGGGATTGGCTCCTTTCTTAAGTTCAATAACCACCCGCAGACCTTCCCTGCCGGATTCATCTCTCAAATCCGAAATACCCTCAATTTTTTTATCCCTTACAAGATTGGCGATGGATTCCACAAGACGTGCCTTGTTTACCTGATAAGGAAGTTCGTATACCACAATGCGGTATTTATCATTCTTCATCTCCTCTATCTCGGTCACAGCACGCAGATGGATAGGGGAGCGTCCTGTCTCATAGGCACTCTTGATCCCACTGGTACCCATTATGATACCACCAGTAGGGAAATCCGGTCCTTTCACGATCTTTAGAAGTTCTGAAAGTTCAGTGTCAGGGTCATCAATCAATTTGACAGTAGCATCCACTACTTCCCGGAGATTATGGGGGGCCATGTTGGTAGCCATCCCCACAGCAATACCGGTGGAGCCGTTCAAAAGCAGGTTGGGCAACTTTGAAGGCAGGACTTCAGGTTCCTCCAGGGAACCATCATAGTTAGGCTTGAAATCAACAGTTCCCTTCTTGATATCCTCAAGCATTTCAGTTGTTATCTTATCCATGCGGACTTCTGTGTAACGCATTGCTGCAGCAGAATCACCATCAACAGACCCAAAGTTACCCTGGCCGTCTATTAACGGATAACGCAGGGAAAAGTCCTGGACCATACGCACCAGACTGTCATACACAGCAGTATCGCCGTGCGGATGGAACTTACCCAATACATCACCCACTACACGGGCAGATTTCTTGTATGCCTTATCATGGGTTATCCCGGCTTCATTCATCGAATGAAGAATACGACGATGAACCGGCTTCAAACCATCACGGGCGTCAGGCAGGGCCCTTCCCACAATAACACTCATCGAGTAATCAATATAAGAACGCTTCATTTCATCCTGGATAAGCACCGGAACTACACGTCCACCTTCCCCGTCATGCTGTTCGATACTTTTATCGAGAGGATTTATATCATTATCGTCTGCCATTTTCTACCACCTCATATATCCAGGTTGATAACATCCTTTGCATGCTCCTGTATGAATTTACGTCTGGGAGCAACTTCATCTCCCATCAGAATGGAAAACATCCCATCAGCTGCGACCGCATCCTCCATTGTTACCTGCAAAATAGTGCGTGTCTGAGGATTCATGGTTGTCTCCCACAGTTGATCGGGATTCATTTCACCAAGACCCTTGTAGCGCTGTATACTTACACCCTTTTCGCCAATCTCTTCGATTATTTTGTCCTTTTCTCTTTCCGTATAGGCAAACCGCTGGTTCTTACCTTTCTTTATACTGTAAAGAGGAGGCTGGGCAATGTATACATAACCTGCATCTATCAGTGGAGTCATGTAGCGGAAAAAGAAAGTGAGCATCAGGGTACGGATATGTGCTCCATCCACATCAGCATCAGTCATTATGACCACTTTGTGATAGCGGGCCTTTGAAAGATCATACTCATCCCCTATCCCGGTTCCCATTGCAGTAATCAGGGAAAGGATCTCATTGTTTTTCAGTATCCGGGACAAACGGGATTTTTCCACGTTCAGTATTTTACCCCTGAAAGGCAGGATGGCCTGAAAACGCCTGTCACGTCCCATCTTTGCCGAACCACCCGCAGAATCACCTTCCACAAGGTAAATTTCAGATACAGACGGATCTTTTTCAGAACAGTCCGCAAGTTTGCCGGGAAGAGTGCTGACTTCCAGGGCACTTTTACGCCGCGTTAATTCCCTTGCCTTTTTGGCCGCTTCCCTAGCTCTGCGTGCATCCATTGCTTTTTGCAGGATAGCAGAAGCAATCTTGGGGTTTTCTTCCATGAATTCCGAGAGACCCTCAGAAACCATGGATTCCACAATACCCTTAAGTTCACTGTTTCCAAGTTTTGTCTTTGTCTGCCCCTCAAATTGAGGGTCCATCAATTTAACACTGATGATTCCTGCCAGACCTTCCCGGATATCATCACCGCTGAGTTTGATGTCTCCTTTGGCAATGTTGTTGCGTTTGGCATAATCATTGGCAACCCTGGTCAGGGCTGACTTGAAACCTGCCAGATGAGTACCCCCCTCGTGGGTATTGATATTATTTGCAAAGGAATAGACATATTCACCATAACTGTCTGTATACTGCATGGCGATTTCAACCCGGGTATCTTCCTTTTCCCTCTCAAAATATATAGGTTGTTCATGCAGTACATTGCGGCTCTTGTTCAAATATTCAACAAAAGAGACGATACCGCCATCATACTCAAAAACTTCCTGCAGGGGTTCATCTGATCTTTTATCGGTTATTACAATTTTAATTCCACGATTTAAGAATGCAAGTTCTCTTAACCTTGTGGCCAGGGTTTCAAAATTGAAATCTACTGTTTCAAAAATGTCGGTATCCGGTTTGAAAGTTATCGATGTACCGGTACTTTCAGTATCCCCTTTCTCGATAACATCATCAAGAGGTTTTCCTCTTACGTAACGCTGATAGAAAATTTTGCCATTCCTGTGAACTTCAACATCGTTCCATTCAGAAAGAGCGTTTACAACAGAGACACCTACTCCATGAAGACCACCTGATACCTTGTAGGAACTCTTATCGAATTTACCCCCTGCATGCAGAATGGTCATTACAACTTCAAGTGCCGATTTTTTGTATTGGGAATGTATATCCGTGGGAATTCCCCTGCCGTCATCCCTGACCGTAACCGAGCCATCCCTGTTTATAGAAACGTCAATTGAGGTACAATAGCCTGCAAGGGCCTCATCTATACTGTTATCCACTACTTCATAAACAAGATGGTGTAAACCCCGCCCATCAATGCTTCCGATATACATGCTCGGTCGCTTGCGTACGGCTTCCAGTCCTTCCAACACCTGAATATGGGTCGCATCATAGACATCTCTGTCACTCATTGCGTTCTGTCTCCATGAATCCATTTAAATAATAAATGCAAAAAAATAAACAAAAAGAGAACACAAAAACTGTAGCTAGCGTCTCCTATTGAGTTTTGCTCCTCCTATGTGTTCATTTATTAAATAGTTAAGTATAATCTGTTACGGGACCCTTTAACTAATGGTTAGATATATTTACAGGAATGTTTTTTAAGAGGAAAACCGATAATGACCAGAAATCATATTCACAATATCAATAAAATCAAGGTGAACAAATGTCATTGGCAAATTTAAGGACGCATTATACGACACAAATCGATCCCGGTAAAATCGGAGACGATAAGGTTGCTCTTGCAGGTTGGGTACATGAGGTACGTGATCTTGGAGGAATCTGTTTTGTTGTATTAAGGGACAGACAGGGAAGAGCCCAGGTTACTCTTGTAAAGAAGAAAATTGACAGGGAACTGTTTAATTTCGCCAGAAAACTTATCCGGGAATCAGTTATCTCTGTCAGGGGCATTATTAAGCCCGAAGAAAAAGCTCCTAATGGTTATGAATTGATACCTGATGAGATTGAACTGCTCAATGAAGCAGAATCTCCCCTGCCTCTGGACACCACAGGAAAAGTGGATGCTGAACTCGACACAAGACTGGATTCACGTTTCATAGACCTGAGAAGAAGCAGAACAAATGCCATATTCAGGATAAGACATGAGGTTCTGCATGCTGTCAGGAATTATCTTGCAAAGGAAGGATTTCTGGAAACATCAAGTCCCAAGGTAGTGGCCACAGCAACCGAAGGAGGTACTGCCCTTTTCCCGATTACTTATTTCGACAGGGAGGCTTTCCTCAACCAGAGCCCCCAGCTTTTCAAGCAGATCCTGATGTCCGGTGGAATGGACAGGGTATTTGAGATCGGACCGATCTTCCGTGCAGAGGAACACGACACCCGTCGCCACCTGAACGAAGCTACATCTATTGATATAGAAGCGAGTTTTGTCGACCACTTCGATGTAATGGAAATCCTCGAAAACATGGTGGAATATGTTTACACCCGGGTAATAGAGAACGTACCCGATGCTCTTGAAGTACTGGGAATTGAACTCAAAGTCCCGAAAACCCCATTCCTCAAACTGACATATCAGGAAGCGATAGAGATTGTCAATTCCCATGGTGAAGAGGAATTGAAATGGGGAGACGACCTGTCCACCCTTTCCGAACATACCATCGGAGAACATGTATTTCAGGAAACCGGGGAAGAACACTATTTCATCATAGACTGGCCTACCGAAATAAAACCATTCTATGCCATGCCCTACGAGGAAAAACCTGAATTCTCCAAGTCCTTTGACATGATGCACAGGACCATGGAACTCTCCTCCGGTGCACAGCGCATACACTTTCCGGAAATGCTCAAAAACAGGATAGCAGATCAGGGACTTGATCCAGAAGGCTTTGATTTCTATCTCCGTGCTTTCAGTTACGGAATGCCTCCCCACTCCGGCTGGGGTTTGGGTTGTGAAAGATTTGTGATGACTATGCTTGGCGTGGAGAACATCCGCGATGTCGTACTGTTTCCCAGAGACCGCAGGCGTCTTTCCCCATAAGAAGGCAGGATAATGACAGATAGAAACACAAAAAGTCATCATCCGGGCAAGGAGGCCGCCGGCAGGGCCGCAGCAGAACTTGTGAAGGACGGAAATATTGTGGGGCTAGGTACCGGCTCCACAACTGCCTATGCAATAAAAGCTCTCGGAGAAAAGGTCAAAAAGGGACTGGATATAAGGGCAGTTGTCACATCCTACCAGTCGGAAATGCTGGCGATACAGGCAGGCATACCCCTGACAAGCCTGGCTGAAAATCCGGTCCTTGATATTGCAATTGACGGTGCCGATGAAGTCGATTCAGATCTCAATGTGGTAAAGGGAGGCGGAGGTGCTCACTTTCGGGAAAAAGTAGTATCCCTTTCTGCCAACAAATTCATTGTAGTTGTGGACGACTCAAAGATAAGTGAAACAATATCAATGGCTATTCCACTGGAAGTCCTGCCTTGTGCCCGTGAACTTGTACAGCAACAGGTTGCTCAAATGGGCGGAGAAGCCAGTATACGTCCTGCATCCAGAAAGGATGGGCCTGTTATATCTGATAATGGTAATTTCATTATGGATGCTGCTTTCGGAGAGATCCCAAATCCACAGGAATTTGCAGATAAACTGACAAATGTTGTCGGAATCGTAGAACACGGAATATTTACCAATACCGATAGGGTGTATATTGGTTACAAAGACGGAAAAATAGAACTGAGGGAATGATTACATTCCCATTTTTTTCATCATTTTCTTCATATTAAATTTGCCTCCACGCATACCTTTCATGGCGTTTTGCATCTGTTTATGATATTTCAGCAGCTCACGAACGGTTTCCGGAGTGGAACCAGCACCTATGGATATCCTTTTAATGCGGGAACTTCCTATTATACGTGGATTTGTCATTTCTTCTTCTGTCATTGAATCCATGAGGGTTTTGTATTGTGCCATTTTCTGCCCTGTAACTTCATAAGCATCATCGGAAACTTTCATCCCCATGCCGCCCAGTGGCAACATTTGCATGATCTGCTTCATGGGGCCCATCTTGTTCATGGCTTCAAGCTGTTTGTACATGTCCTTGAGGGTAAATTTTCCCTTCATCATGGATTCAACATCGAGTTCATCTTCTGAGAGGGTTTCTTCGGCCTTTTCCATCAGGGACCTGAGGTCTCCCATCCCGAGCAGGCGGGAAATGAACCTGTCCGCCTCGAATCTTTCCAGGTCTGCTGGTGTTTCACCAACACCAATGAAGGCTATCGAGGAATCGGTTGCGGCAACAGCAGACATAGCACCGCCACCTTTGGCGGTACCATCAAGTTTTGATATCACAACACCGGAAATCCCAACTGAGTCGTTGAATGCTTTTGCCTGTTCGCTTGCCTGTTGGCCGATACCGGCATCAAGTACAAGCAATTTGTAATCAGGATTGGAAATTGCGTGGATTCTCTCCATCTCATCTATAAGATCGTTTTCAAGAGAGTGGCGACCTGCCGTATCAATGATCTTCACATCATACTTGTCTATTTCAGCAAGGCCCCGTTCAACTATACCCACAGCATCAGGATTGCCTTCTTCACCATAGAACGGCACATTCAGGGATTCACAAAGGGTTTTAAGCTGCTGGTAAGCCCCGGGCCTGAAAGTATCAGCACAGACCACAGCAGGTTTGAGCCCTTTACGCTGGAAATAGCGGGCAAGTTTGGATGTGGTTGTAGTCTTACCACTACCCTGCAATCCAATCATCATTATTTTTTGGGGTTTTAGCGGGATATCGGTACCTTCACCCACAATTTTCATTAGTTCCTCATAAACGATGCGTATCACATGTTCCCGGGGATTCATACCCTGGGGAACATCCTCATCAAGAGCTCGCTCCTTTATGCTCTTGGAAAGCTGCATCACCATCTTGACATTAACATCGGATTGAAGAAGTGCCCTCTGGATATCCTTTACAACATCGTTTACCGTCCGCTCATCAATGCGTCCGGCACCCACGAGTTTTTTAAGGGCATCCTGCAGGGAATTACTGAGTTTGTCCATTACCATAATAGGGATCGTCCTTTTTTAATTTCTGCTTCAATAATACTCGATTGTTTTATATAATTATTTTGTGACAAATGGTCAGTACCCTATCAAACAGATAGCAAAATAACTGAAAACAAAGCCATCAATACGCCCATCCATTGTCTGGACGATAGATATTCACCAAGCACTATCCAGGAAAGCAGGACTGTGCCTGCCGGGTAAAGAGCAGATGTGATCGTGGCAATATCCAGCCTTCCTACCTGACTTGCTGCTGTGAAAAAGATACTGCCTGCAGTGTCACCAATACCTGCGATAAGAATAGGCAGAGCCGCTTTTCTAGCCGGTATGCATAGATGGCCTTTTGAGAGTAGAAACAATAGTAATATTGTTGCACCTTCAATTTTAGCGACTGCCAGTGTCCAGAAGATTGAGACTCCACTGAAATTGCTTATCGAGATATAAGCCAATCCAAATCCCAGTCCTGCAAGAAAAGGGAGTTTGAGAGCATCTGTATTGATTTTAGCCAGACTGCTGCTGCTTGAGACCAACCACACACCCACAAGAGCAATACTAAATCCCAAAATTTTATGGAATGCAGGTAACCCTTCTGTAAAAAGGCTATAAATAACAGGAACAAGAACGGCAACAACCGCTGAAACAGGTGCTACAAGTCCCATTTTCCCCGATGAAAGGCCTTTGTAGAGGGAAAGGATTCCTACATTCCCAAATATCCCTGCCAGAAGGGCCCATAAATAATCAATTTCTAGAGGAAAGGGTTCCGAGGTTATATGGCCTGTAGTAACAAGTAAGAAGAAACCTATGAACTGGGTTATCATAACAACTATGTAAACACTGGTCTTTCTGGTTGCAATACCGCCACTGAAGTCTCCCGTACCCCAGGACATAGCAGCTGCAAGACCAAAAACTACGACTAGCAATTCAGCAGGAAATGGAAACATATTCCCTAGAATGAGTCTGGACCCTTAAATTTGACGATATTAAACAAACTGGCAATGCTCTTTAAAGTTGAAATGAAAGGTGATATGATCAAAAGAAGAGTGTATAGCGGGGGATGGATTCGAACCATCGGTCTACGGGTTATGAGCCCGTCGGGATCTCCTGGCTACCCCACCCCGCTACGGGTGGATACTTCAACAACACAATACAGCAAAAATCAGCCGTCTTCAATTAAAAGAGGTATAGCGGGGGATGGATTCGAACCATCGGTCTACGGGTTATGAGCCCGTCGGGATCTCCTGGCTACCCCACCCCGCTACGGGTGGCTTATATTGCGTCGAGGAACCTGATAACGGTATTATGGTACATAAAGGTTGTGCATGGAAAAACTACATGAAAAAAGATATAATACAGCACGGTTAAACCAGCCCATTGCAGGAGGAAATTTAATGGCATTACCTGATAAATTCAAATGTGTTATTACAAACTGGGATTACATCTATGATCTTTGCAGGGACGTTTCTGAAGACGTTAAACATTCTGGTTATGAACCTGATATTATTATTGCACTGGCCAGGGGCGGATGGTTTGCCGGTCGCGTGATGTGTGACTTCCTGGGACTGGATGATCTTACAAGCCTTAAGATCGAACACTATACAGGAACTGCCGTTGCAGGGGACGAACCTCTGATACGCTACCCATTGGCAGAAAATGCCGCTACCGGCAAGAAGGTACTGATTGTGGACGATATAACAGACAGTGGCCAGAGTATGCTTCATGCAAAGGATTATATTCAGAAGCAGGAACCAAAAGAGATCAGGACCGCTACTCTCCAGTACCTCTATAACTCTGCTATTGATCCTGATTATTGTGGTGAAAGATTGGAGGAATGGGCATGGATAGTCTATCCCTGGAATTTCATCGAGGATATGACCGACATCATTAATGGCACCATGGAGCGTGAAGAAGCCGAATACTGGGACATTCCCGCTCTGAAACATATTCTTTATAAACACCATTCAGTGGAATCCATATCTTTTGAAATAGCCCAGCCCGGCCGTCTTGTTGAAGTACTCAGGGAGATGGAAAGAAGAGGAATTATAACTTCCGAAACCATAAGGGGCAAGACATTCTGGAAAAAAGTTTGAAAAAAAGGTGATATATTGAAAGGACATGCAGACATTGCAATTATCGGCGGAAGCGGCGTATATGACGCAAATATGTTGGACAACATACACCAGATAGAGGTGGATACCCCTTTTGGCAAACCGTCTGATTCGATTACAGTGGGAGATTTTGGAGAAAAGAAGGTCTGTTTCCTACCACGACATGGAAAAGGACACAGAGTATCTCCAACAAACCTGAATGCCAGAGCCAACATCTTTGCCCTGAAAAAACTTGGTGTCAAACAGATAATAGCCGCCTCAGCTGTTGGAAGCCTGAAAGAAAACATAAAGCCTCTGGACATTGTAATTCCTGACCAGATATATGACAGGACAAAACTTCGTCCTTCAACTTTCTTTGATCAAGATATAGTTGTTCACACTGGTTTTGCTGATCCTTTTTGTTCCGGGATGTCAGATTTGCTCCATAAAATTGCAATTGAAAACGGCTACAACAGTCATCCCGAAGGAACCTATGTATGTATCGAAGGCCCCCAGTTTTCAACCAGAGCTGAATCAAATGTTTATAGGTCACTGGGTTTTGATATAATCGGAATGACTGCCACACCTGAGGCAAAACTTGCACGGGAAGCCGAAATCTGCTATAGCACCATTGCAACTGTGACTGATTATGATGTATGGCATGAAGAAGATGTGACTACGGAAACAATCATTGAAAATGTAATAAAAAACGAAAAAGCAGTTAGAACTATTATTCGTCAGGCACTTGAATCCCTTGATATTGAGCAGGATTGTGAATGCAGACATGCTCTTGATGGAGCAATAATGACTGATTCTGGGATGATACCTTACGAAACACAGTACAGATTAAAAACTCTTATTGGCAAATATATTGACTAAAATAAGCCATTTACTCGTAAGGGTTAAAAGACAGATAGCCAAATAGTAAACCGGTGAACTAATGCCTCACAAATGTACTAAATGTGAGACTGTATTTGAAGACGGAGCCGAAGTTATCCTCAATGGCTGCCCTAACTGTGGATGGAACAAATTTCTCTACGTAAGCAATGAGTCCGAAAAGGAAACTGATGAAGTTGAGAAGGGTAGTGAAACCACAAAAGAAGTTACTGAGGAAAAAGAAAAGACAATTCCTTGCGAAGAATTCATTCATGAAGTTGATGAATTTATAGGAATTGAGCATAAAGAAAGCACCATTATCGAAGACGATGGGGAGAAAGTTGAATCTGTACGTATTATTGGGCCCGGGTCCTATGAGTTGAACCTTGATTCCCTGCTTGAACGCGATGAGATCATCATGGCAATCAAGGAAAACGGGACCTATGCAGTAGATCTGGCCTCCACATTCCACGGCAAGCGCAAGAAAAAATGATATTATTCCTTTTTCATGGTAAAACCAATGGTACTGCCTGAACAACGTTTCTGGGAAGTTGACCTTTTACGGGGCTGTGCCATTGTCCTCATGATTATATATCATACATTCTATGATCTGGACCTGCTGGGCAATTTTTCTTTCGCGATAAATCAGGGCAAATTATGGATAATCGGCAGAAGTTCAGCTGTTCTTTTTATATATACTGCAGGGATTGCCCTGAGCCTTAGTTATTCACGATACCGTTTGAAACATCCCGAAAACAGAAATCCCTGGCACAAATATGTAAAGAGGGGAATTCGGATATTTCTCTGGGGAAGTCTGATTACTTTAGTCAGCTGGTTTGCGTATCCCTCTATGCCAATCGTTTTCGGGATTCTGCATTTTATGGGAATCTCAATAATAATTGCCTATCCGTTGATTGAAAAGAAACATGCCAACCTGATTGTCGCGGGAGTTGTAATCGCAATTGGATTCTACCTGAAAACAATACGTGTGCCAAATGACTGGTTTTTGTGGCTGGGAGTGCATTCCACATCATTCCAGACACTGGATTACTTTCCCCTGCTTCCCTGGTTTGGCCTTGTACTGGTAGGAATTGCCACCAGCAATCACCTGTATCCGGCCTATGAAAGAAAATTTGATGTTCCTGATATGACAGGCTTTGCCCCGGTAAGACTGCTCACTGCAATGGGAAAAAGGTCCCTTGCAATGTACCTGTTGCACCAGCCGGCCATAATTCTCATCCTTTACCTGTTGGGTCTGATCAGGTTTCCATTTTCATTCTGATCCCCTCTTATGAAATCTTCCAGGGTAGTCTGTTGGGAATCAATCTTCATCAGGCTCGAAACCCCTATCCCGATAAGCCTTACCTTCTTCTTGCAGCTGAATTCCTGTAACATACGGTTACCTACCTTGCATATCACAGAAAGGTCATTGCTGGTTGCCCTGAGAGAAAAAGCCCGTGTGTATGTAGTAAAATCCTCGAACCGTATCTTTAGGTTGACAGTACGGAACACATAACCGTGCCTGACCAGCCTGCTGTGTACCTGTTGCGCAAGCCTGTCCATAGTTTCCCTTAATAGTTCCATATCCCCGACATCTTCTTCAAAGGTATCCTCCTTGCTGATGGATTTCACCTCACTTTTACCGGCCACCTTACTGTGATAATTACCCAGCGCCATCTGGCGCAATTTAAGGGCGGATTTGCCCAGACGGGATACTAACAGTTGCACATCGGTGTGTGCAAGGTCCCCAATGGTCCGGAGACCCATCTTTCTCAGGATCTCACGGGTACGCCTGCCTACACCGGGGATGGCAGATACCTCCAGAGGAAACATGAATTCCTGTACATTTTCAGGCTTCACAACCGTCAGACCGTCGGGCTTCTGGTAATCAGAAGCAATCTTAGCCACAATCTTGTTGGGTGCTATCCCGATAGAACAGGTGAGATCCTCATCATCATACATTTCTTTCTTTATCCTGAGAGCAAGGTCCTGTGCCTCAGTGTAGGTTTTCACAATATCAGTAACATCCAGATATGCTTCATCCACACTTACCTGCTGGAAAACAGAAGTGTAGCGCTGCAGTAGTAGCATTATATTTTCCGATGCCTGCTTATAGAGGGGCATATTCACCCGCAAAAAGACCGCATCCGGACAAAGTATGTAGGCTTTCGAAATAGGCATTGCCGAATGGATGCCGTACCTGCGCGCCTCGTAGGAACACGTACTTACCACACCCCTTCCTTCCCCATTTTTTGGGTCAGACCCGACCACGACCGGGAGGCCCTTAAGGGATGGTCTCTCACGCACTTCTACCGAGGAGAAAAAACTGTCCATATCAATATGGAAAATTATTCGGGATGGAGGCATCTGCATATCTTCTGTTGTCCAGAATTAAAATGTTTCCACCATATATCATGATACCTGTAAATTAAATAATCCTTTCAACACTTACTCAAAACTATTTATCTCTGGAGGACTATTAAACCTGAAAGAAACAAGGAAGGTATACAAATGGAAATAGAAAAACTTCTTGAAGAACTGGCTAACGCCCACGGAATTTCCGGCAATGAAGAGAGTATTCGCAAAATCATGGAAAGGGAAATCAAACCCTATGTCGATACCATAGAAGTAGATAAAATGGGAAATCTCATAGGTACCAAAAAAGGCACAGGTCCTTCCATTATGCTTGCTGCACATATGGATGAGATAGGGCTTATGGTAAAATACGTCGATGAGAATGGATTTCTCCGATTTGTGACTATCGGTGGCTGGTTTGACCAGACCCTGCACAGCCAGCGTGTCATGGTGCACACCACCAGGGGACCTATCCCGGGTGTCATCGGTTCCAAACCCCCTCACGTAATGAAAGATGAGGATAAAAAGAAACCGATAAAGGCAGAAGAAATGTTTGTGGATGTCGGGGCAAAGGACAAGGAAGATGCAGAAAACTTAGGAATTGAGGTTGGTACACCCATTTCTATAGACAGGAACTTTGTGGCATTGCAAAATGGTCTCTACACCTCCAAAGCCTTTGATAACCGCGTTGGAGTGACCATGGTGATCGATGCCCTGAAACAAATTTCCGAGATGGATATTGATGCCACTATTTATGCCGTGGGAACGGTTCAGGAAGAGGTGGGGCTTAAAGGTGCACGCACATCTGCTTTCGGTCTGAATCCGGATATTGCAATTGCAACAGATGTCACCATCCCGGGCGATCACCCCGGCATAGAAAAGAAGGATTCAGCCCTGGAAGTGGGCAAAGGTCCGGTAATTACTGTAGTTGATGGTGCCGGCAGGGGCCTTATGGCAGATAAGCAGGTTGTCAAATGGCTAAAAGAAACAGCACAGGAGAATGATCTGCCCCATCAACTTGATGTGGGAGACGGAGGAACCACCGACGCAACCGCAATACACCTGACAAGGGATGGTGTGCCCTCAAGTACTATTAGTGTGGCTGCAAGGTATATTCACTCACCCGTAGAAGTGATTTCCATTGATGACCTTAAAGCAAGCGCCTCTCTTGTTGCAAAAGCAGCTAAAAATATAGGGAAGTATTTCTAATACTTCTCCACTTACTTTCTCACATTAAAAACGGCTTATACCATCAATTATTTTAATAATAGAATGCTACTTTTCACAGCATTTCATGATTATACCTTTTGTATGCATGAAAGTCTGACAGACATGTGGACTAACGCGAACTTATATTTAATATGAACGTGTCACATGGTTGCACAATATTCATAAAAATCGTGAGGGATTGTATTATTCGAAAATGTACGCTTTCTGGACACTACCCTGAGAGACGGTGAACAAACACCCGGTGTAGCACTGACTTGTGAAGAAAAACTCTGGATCGCCCGTAAACTGGACGAGATGGGAGTACACATCATCGAAGCAGGCTCTGCCATCACCTCCGAAGGTGAGAGAAACGCTATAAGAGGAATCACTGCTGAAGGTCTTGATGCTGAAATATGCAGTTATTGCCGTATAATGAAGCAGGATATAGACTACGCCCTGGAATGCGATGTGGATTCCATCCATCTGGTCGCACCTGTATCAGATCTGCATATCAATGTGAAATTGAAAAAGGACAGGCAAGCAGTCAGGGAAATGTCAACCCGTGTCATTGAATACGCCAAAGACCATGGCCTGATTGTTGAATTCAGCGGGGAAGATGCATCCAGAGCAGATTTTGATTTCCTGAAGACCCTCTACCAGGACGGAATCGATGCCGGTGCCGACAGGTTATGCTATTGTGATACTGTGGGAATGCTGGTTCCCGAAAAAACGGAAGCTATTTTCAGCGAACTTTCCAGCGAATGCAGTGTACCGGTAAGCATTCACTGCCATGATGATTTCGGATTATCAGTATCCAATACCATAGCTGCCCTGAAAGCCGGGGCAGGGGAAGCCCATATGACCATAAATGGGATCGGTGAAAGGGCCGGGAATACCTCACTGGAAGAAGTTGTGATGATTCTGGAATGGCTTTATGATCACAGAACTGGTATAAAATCAGAAGAAATTTATAAAACATCCAGACTGGTCAGCCGCTTGACCGGCATACCTGTGGCCATCAACAAATCGCTCGTGGGAGGTAATGCATTCACCCATGAAGCAGGCATTCATGTACACGGACTGCTGGCAGACACTTCTACATATGAACCCCTGAAACCCGAAATTCTGGGCAGGGAAAGAAAAATAGTTCTGGGCAAACACGCCGGCAAAAGCTCAGTAACCCTGGCATTGAAAGAACTAGGACTGGAAGTAGAAGATTCCCAGCTCAATGAGATTCTCACCAGGGTCAAGGAAATAGGTGACCATGGAAAACATGTCACAGATTCCGATTTACAAACAATTGCTGACACCGTACTGAACATATACAGGGAATCCCGGGTCAAACTCAAAGATTTTACCATAGTATCCGGTAACCAGGTTATGCCAACCGCATCGGTAAGGATAACCGTGGATGGTGAGGAAGTTGTGGAAGCCGATATCGGGGATGGTCCCGTAGATGCAGTTGTAAAAGGAATCCGCAAGGCTGTATCAGGTATAGGGGATGTACAGCTGGAAGAATACCATGTCGATGCGATAACCGGCGGTACTGATGCGCTGGTGGAAGTGCGTGTTAAACTTTCAAAGGATGGAAAAATGGTTAGTTCCCGGGGTGCCCGTACAGATATAATCACAGCATCCGTTGAAGCTGTGATAAATGCAATAAACCAGCTAATGAAGTGAAGTTAGAAGCAAGAGAAGAAAACGAAGGGATATAATGAGTGAAAATAACAACAAGATGACAGGTGCACGCGCAATCATCGAGTGCCTCTATGAAGAAAATGTGGAGGTTATCTTCGGCTATCCCGGTGGTGTCCTTCTTCACATATATGATGAGATATACAAATCCGATCTCAGACACATTCTTGTCAGGCATGAACAGGCAGCAGCCCATGCCGCAGAAGGATACGCAAGGGCAACCGGCAAGGTTGGTGTATGTCTTGCAACCTCCGGACCCGGAGCCACCAACCTTGTAACAGGTATTGCAAATGCCTACATGGATTCTATACCAATGGTCGCACTCACAGGACAGGTGCCCCGTTCAATGATAGGCAACGATGCGTTCCAGGAAGCAAATATAACCGGCATCACAATGCCAATCACCAAGCACAATTATCTTGTGCAGGATGCAAAGGACCTGCCCCGTATAATCAAAGAGGCTTTCCACATTGCATCAACAGGAAGGCCCGGTCCCGTGTTGATAGATCTGCCCAAGGATGTCACAACCGAGGAAATCGAATTTACCTACCCGGATAAAGTGGACCTGAAAGGTTACAAGCCAACCTACAAGGGTAATCTCCAGCAGGTAAAGCGAGCTGCATCAGCGATTGAAAAGGCCCATCAGCCTCTGATATATGCAGGCGGCGGAATATTGGGCTCCTGCGCAAGCAAGGAACTGATACAGTTTGCCGAGAATCTACAGGCACCTGTAACTACAACCCTTACAGGTATAGGCGGTTTCCCTACACAACATCCTCTTTATTTGGGAATGCCCGGCATGCACGGAACTAAATATGCCAACTACGCCATACAGGAATGTGATCTTCTCATAGCAGTCGGTGCCAGATTTGACGACCGTGTGACAGGGAAACTTGCATCCTTTGCACCCAACGCAAAAATCCTGCACATTGACATCGATCCTGCCGAGATTTCCAAGAACATAACGGTGGATATACCGATTGTAGGGGATGCAAAGAACATCCTTGCCTCCCTTAACAAATATGTAAAGCCTGTTGAGAAAGAAACCAGAAAAGAGTGGCTTGACAGGATAGAGGGATGGAAAAAATCCTATCCCCTGCACTATGTTGGTGAACAGGACGGGCTCAAACCCCAGTACATTATTGAGCAGATCTATGAAGCATGCAAAGATGCTATCATAGTTACTGAAGTCGGCCAGCACCAAATGTGGGCAGCCCAATATTACAAATTTAGCCAACCTCGCAGTTTCATCACATCCGGGGGACTTGGGACAATGGGATACGGCTATCCTGCATCAATCGGTGCCAAGGTCGGAAAGCCGGATAGAGTTGTCTTCAATATTGCAGGTGATGGTTCTTTCCAGATGAATTCCCAGGAAATCGCAACTGCTGTCCAGAATGACATTCCGGTGATCGTAGCAATAATGAACAACGGTTATCTGGGAATGGTCAGGCAGTGGCAGGAATTATTCTTTGAAAAGCGTTATTCACATACCTGCATCCGGGACAGTGTTGATTTCGTGAAACTGGCCGAAGCTTATGGTGCGGTTGGTATCAGGGTCGAGAAAACTTCAGAAGTCAAACCGGCTCTTGAAAAAGCGATGGATTCCGGAAAACCGGTAATTATAGACTTTATTGTGGAATGTGAAGAGAACGTATCGCCAATGGTGCCTGCAGGTGCACCTATCAATGAAATACTTGACCTGGAGAGGAAAGAATGAGACACACACTTGCAGTTCTGGTAGAGAACAAGTTCGGAGTGCTGTCAAGGGTGGCAGGGCTCTTTGCAAGACGCGGTTATAATATCGATAGTCTTGCAGTAGGAGTTACCGAAAATCCTAACGTCTCCAGAATGACCCTGGTGGTCCGCGGAGACGACCATGTCGTAGAACAGGTTAGCAAACAACTGAATAAACTGATCGATGTGATTCGTGTTACCGATATTGGTGCTGACGAATCCGTGGAAAGGGAACTGGCTCTTATCAAGGTTAAGTCCGATAAGGATACAAGGGCTGAGATAATCCAGATAGTTGATATCTTCCGTGCACGTATTGTTGACGTGGCTTCAAAATCCATTATCATTGAAGTTACCGGTGATGAAGAAAAAATTGCAGCTATCGAGAAACTTCTCAAACCCTTCGGAATCAAGGAACTTGTCCGAACAGGAAGAATTGCCCTAACAAGGGGCTCAAAAAATTCATAACTATAATATGTAACAGGAGATTGAAATAAATGGTAGACCTATATTACGATGAAGATGCTGATTTTTCAGTGATGGATAGCAAGAAGATTGCAGTTATCGGTTATGGCAGCCAGGGACACGCCCAGGCACAGAACCTTCATGACTCCGGTCTTGATGTAGTGGTCGGCCTGAGGGTTGGTAGCAGACGCTGGAAACAGGCAGAAGAAGACGGCCTGAAGGTTATGTCTGTTGAAGATGCTGCAAGGGAAGCCGACATTATCCAGATTCTTATGCCCGACGAAGTACAGGCTGATGTATACAGGGATAAAATCGAGCCGGGGCTTGAAGCAGGTAATGCACTTGTCTTTTCCCATGGGTTCAACATCCACTACAATCAGATCATCCCCCCTGCAGACGTTGATGTCTATATGGTTGCTCCAAAGAGTCCGGGACATCTGGTCCGGAGGACCTACATGGACAATGCCGGTGTGCCCGGTCTGATCGCTATCTACCAGGATGCTACAGGCAATGCAAAGAAACTGGCCCTTGCCCATGCCCGGGGTGTGGGATGTACCCGTGCAGGTGTCATTGAAACAACTTTCCGCGAGGAAACCGAGACCGATCTTTTTGGTGAACAGGTAGACCTCTGTGGTGGCGTTGCTTCCCTGATCAAGAATTCCTTTGAGGTTCTTGTCGAAGCAGGTTACAAACCGGAAATGGCCTATTTTGAGACACTGCACGAAGTCAAACTTATCGTAGACCTCATCCACGAAGGCGGACTGGAAAAAATGTGGTACTCTGTCTCCAACACAGCAGAATACGGTGGAATGACAGTGGGACCCAGGGTCATCAACGATGAATCCAGACTGGCAATGTATGAAGCCCTGGAGCGCATCCAGAATGGTGAATTTGCAAAAGATTTCGTACTGGAAAAAAAAGCCAACAATCCTGTCCTCAAAGCAATGGAACGGCAGGATCGGGAACACCCGGTGGAAGAAGTAGGCAGGAAACTGCGTGCCATGATGCCCTGGCTCAACAGTGAACTCAACGAAAAATAACCCCATTTTTTCTTTTCCTTTTTTGGAGGAAAACATGAACACGTTAGATAATATATACAACCGCAGAAGTGTACGCCGTTTTACGGAAAAGGATGTGGATGATGAGGCCATCACAACTCTGTTAGAATGTGCCCGCTGGGCTCCTTCAGGACTCAATAACCAGCCCTGGAAGTTTGTGGTGATTCGCAGGGAAGATACTATCGAGCAACTAGCCGGTTGTACCCATTACAGTGACACTGTGAAAGGAGCTAAAGTACTTGTTGCATTCTATTATGATAAGGAAAGCGGATACAATCGTACCAAGGACATCCAGTCCATAGGTGCTTCGATAGAGAACATGCTCCTTGCATGCAATGAACTTGGCCTGGGTGCTGTCTGGGTGGGAGAAATACTCAATCAGGAAGAGAAAGTGAACTCAATTCTCAAAGCACCGGCAGTTATGGAACTTATGGCAGTTATCGCAATAGGCCATCCGACAGATGAAGAAAGGTCATCCACGAGGAAATCCCTTGCAGAAATTACATACAGGGATAATTTTGAGAATGAATGGTGATTCTCAGAAATCATCATTTTCACTCAATATTTTTGGTTTTTGCCCGATATCCTCGATTGCTGATTTTATTTCATTTACAGGACAGGTTAACCTGTGGAAGAGATGGGATTGACAGAAACAATCCGAACAACCGAATTTCGACACATAAGTTCCCTGCAGATTGGCAGCAATGCCACATTCGATATGTTTTTCAGCGCAGGTGTAGACAACATCCACATATTCAAAATCCGAATGGGTAAGTAAATAATCAATATGCCATCTGGGTTTTTTGTCCTTTTGACGGGCAAGCTTTTGGTGGCGATGCATACGTTTGAGTCCGCCGGGGCCAAGTGCAGACCCCACATAAATATAATAGCCTGCTTCAAATACTATGGATTTGAGACTGCCTACACCAACAGTACATCCATCCGTTTTCAGTATAAGGCAGTAGGTCCCTTTGGCACACATAATATAACCTCAAAGAAGATTCTTGAATTTTTTATTGCATTTGCGGTTAATGCAATAATGCCTGGCATCCTTTTTGGGTTCCTTTACTCTGACTATTTTCCACCCACATTCTTCACAGATTTCCTTGCGCAGTGTAACACGACCCTTTTGGGGATATGAACATGTAAAACCACAGCGTCTTGCACATCCCACGAATTTCGAATCCTTGGTCTCAATCAATATCATGTCACAGCCACAGGAAGGACATTTTCCTATCACAGTAGGCGGGAAGCATAGTTTTTGCTTTTCACAATTAAAGCATGGACCTACTCCAACACTCCAGTAATATTTTCCACCACCGACCTTGAGTACGGCAAATCCGCCCATTTTGCACTCCCGGGAGCGCATTACATCCAGGGAACCTTTTCGGGGAAGAGGATACGTGTTGCGACAATCCGGATAGCCGCTGCAACCTACAAAACGACCCTTATCAGTACGTATAATGCTCAGTGTCCTGCCACATTTATCGCATTTGCCAATGTGATTATTCTTATCTTCAGCCAGTTTTTCATCCTTTATAGAACCTGCAATACGCAGCACAATATCGCCTTTACCGGACTTGAGCCGGGTATACATTTTCTGTATAAGGACAGTACCTTCACTGATGGCCTCGTCAAAGGATTTCTTTCCCTCCTCGACATCTTCTATCAACCCTTCAATTTTTGCCCTGATTTCAGGTTGTATCAATATAGGTACTGAAATCCCCAGTGCATCCATGAGATTAAAGCCGGTATCCAGCATAGAAATGGTTTTGCCTTTAATCTCAAAATAGCCTCTTTTCTTGTTTGTTTCGATGTGTGAAGGGGCTGTTGCCTTGGTTCCGATACCATGTTTATCCATAAGGGTCAGAAGTTCGGCTTCAGTTAGACGTTTGGGGGGTGTGGTCTGGGATTTGGTGTTTGTGATCTTATTTACAGCCACCTTATCCCCTTCTGCTACCGGAGGAAGAAGTTTTTCTTTTGATATTTCAAACGGATAGACCTGTTTCCACCCTTCGGATTTCATAACCGAACCCTTACAATCAAAAGGTTCATCCTTCACATGCACTTCCATGTGAGTTTTTTCAAAGAGGGCAGGATCCATAAGATTGGCAAGAAAATGACGCACAATCAGGTCATATACCTTCCAGGAATTATCCAGTTTAACTGCATTTTTGACCTGTTTTTCGGAAACTGCCTTTATAGGATGGATAGGCGGGTGATCATGGCCGTCCTTTGTCCCGTTTCGGGGAGATACTGTCGTTTTGAGTAAATTTTCTGCAAAGAAGGAATATTCCCCTATCCGGAGAAGGTTTTTAAGCATGGATTTAAAGTCGTGATCTTCAGGATATCGGTTTGTTTCTGTCCTGGGATAACTGATAAAGCCGGCCAGGTAAAGCTGCTCTGCTATTTCCAGGGCTTTTTCCGGACTGATATCCAGGAATTTGGAAGCCCGTTTGAGGAATTCATTCGTATTTAGAGGATAAGGAGGATTGATCTGTTTTTCTTTGATATTGAGGCGAAACACGGTTGCTTCTCTGGTACCCTGCAGTTTTTCATATATCTGTTTTGCAAGTCCAACATCCCGTATGTTGCCTTTACGGTGCACACCCTCAAATTCACTGGATCCTGCCTGGAAAACCGCTTCTATCTTCCAGAAATCCTCAGGTTTAAAATTACGGATGGCTTTTTCTCTTTCATATACAAAACCACATGTTGGAGTCTGGCAGGGACCAATTGACAGGATACTTTTGGTGTATGCCTTCTCCCGGACAGCAAGGGTCATAAAACGGGTAAAAGCCGCACCCATTCTCAGGTCAAGTATCTGGCGGGTATCCGCAGACAGGGCCAGATTGGTATCCGGCTCTACAAGATTACTAAAAGCCTTTTGGACCTCATTTGCAGACAGGGAAGAAAACCTGGCCCTTTTTACCGGTACTTTTTTGACCTGCAAAGCAATATCACGTGCCTCAAAACCGATATTCTCTCCTTCCCGGTCATAGTCACATGCAAGTACAATGGAATCTGCCTGTTTTGCAAGTTGCCTGACAGCCCGTTCATAATTTTTCTTGGTGATATTTTTGATCGGGTCAGCTGTCAGCAGGACCGCAGGGTCAATTGCCTTCCAGTCCCGGTAAGCCGGATCAAAATCATAGGATGTAATGTGTCCGGCAAGACCGATTATCTTGTATTTATCTCCTTTAGCTACAAAGGAATATACCGGCAGGTCAGCCACATGTTCTCTCGTACTATTTCCTCCGCTCAAAATAGTCGCAAGTTTGGCTGCAGCCTTGTTTTTTTCAGCAAATACAACAATAGTCATATACAGGGCAACTAGATGTTGCCATGATTACATAAAGGTAGCTGGGAACGGTTCTTTTGGTATTCATTAAGATAAAAATAACAATGTGCACTTATATATAAACAAATGCAATATAAATTAGAAATGATATAAATTTTTGTATATACAAAACATAACCAAAAATATAGTTATGTAAAATATTATATGCCTATAAATAGTTATTCTCTCACCGGAGAGTGCTTTTAGTGGAAAAGGAAAGACTTCTAGTCCTCCAAAGGGATATTGCTATTGAACTTGGTTCATCAAATAATTTACAAACTGCTTTTCATTCCCTCTCAAAACATATTCTTTCCCTGAAAGATATTGATGCCACAGCGATATACCTTAGATCAAAAAATGGTGGATTTGACTTCATAGCCTGTGGGGGCGACATTCCTGAAGATATATTGAAAAATATCCAGCATTACCCTGCGGATTCATTACAGGCAAAAATCGTTAAAGAAGGTAAAATTCGTTATATGCCACCTGAAGAAATTGCAGGAACCCTTCAGGAAAAAGAGTATATCAAAAAAATGAAAACAATTGGCATAATCCCCATAAAAAAAGAAAATGGAGAGGCAATATCTTCATTTGTCGTCTCTTCTTTTACTCAGGAAGGAATTGCTGAAGATACAAAAATAATTCTGGAATCAATTGCCCGTCAGATTGGGAATTTGATTTTGAGACTTGCAAGTGAAAATGCCCTAAAGAAAAGTGAATCGAAGTTCAGGAGTTACATTAATAATGCTCCTGATGGTATTTTTGTCGCAGATAAAAACGGAGATTATATTGAAGTCAATAAAGCAGCCTGTGAAACAACAGGATATTCGCAAGAGGAACTCCTCTCGATGAACCTCATGGACCTCATACCCCCAGAAGATCATGGAAGGGTCATTGAAACTTTTGGAACCTTCGGTAAAAAAGGATTTGCTGATACTGAATTCCATTTTGTAAGGAAGGACGGAAACATAAGATGGTGGCGTGTAACTGCTACTAAACTTCCAGATACCTATTATTTAGGTTTCGCAAAGGATACCACAAAATCCAAACTCATGGAAGAGGAATTGATTAAGAGCAAGTTGTTCCTGAACAGCATCATTGAAAGCATAAAGGACGGGGTCAGCATACTTGATGCAGACATGAATATCGTACATGTAAATGATGCCATGAATAAGTGGTACGCAAGGAATACACCCCTTGAAGGCAAGAAATGTTATGAAGCTTATCATGACAGGGACTGCCCATGTAAACCCTGCCCTATAATGAGATGCATGGAAACAGGAGAGACAGAAAGAAATATTGTACAGGGTTTGCCGGACTCAGAACCACAATGGTTTGAACTCCTGGGGTATCCATTGAAAGACTCCACCACCGGTGAAATTACCGGTACGGTCGAATTCGTAAAGGACATTACAGACCACAAGCGTGCAGAGGCAGAACTTGCAGAATCCAGGCTTCATGCCAGGGAAGTAAGCAAAACCAACTCTGAGTTCAAGGCCAATTTGAGTCATGAAATTAGAACTCCATTAGGTAACATAATTGGTTTTAGCCAGATGCTTCGTAATGATATATATGGAAAACTCAATCCAAAACAGCAAAAGCACATTCATGATATACAAAAAAGTGCGGAACAGTTGATAGGTTTAATTGATGCCATTCTGGAAATATCAGATGTTGAAGCAGGAAAGATGGAACTCAATATTGAAATGGTTTCCATTGGTGAGTTACTCAGTGAAATTTTAAAATTCCTTAAACCTTTTGCAGAGGATAGGAATATTGAAATAACTATTGATGTACCTGAATACATACCGGAAATGAGTGTGGACAAAGTAAAAATCAAGCAGGCAATGTATAATCTCGTCGTCAATGCAATACACTTTACCCCTGAAGGAAGAGATGTACATATCAGTATGGAATACAGCAGTTATGACCTGAAGTTCGAAGTAAATGATTCCGGACTCGGCATTTCCCCGAGCCATTTAGAAGAATTATTCAGACCTTTTAAAGAAATATATTCCAAATCCGGAATGAAACCACATGACAGTATTCTGGGCCTTTCACTTGCTAAAGAGTATATAGAATTACATGGTGGAGAGATAGAAGTGGAAAGTAAACCCGGGGCGGGAAATACCTTCATTTTCACAATTCCAATCCAACCTATTTAATGGAGCGAAATGTTAACGATAGAGTTTCATTTTAATTCCTTTTTTACCTGTGAAACCTATATATGCGAATACGGATTATTCTGGAATGAATTAAGCACGGCAGGCGTTAAAAATGACATTGATGGATGAAGCAAAGAAGGGAAACATTCCCCCTCAGATACATAAGGTTGCAGAAAAAGAGGGTATTGATCCCGAAATCGTAAGAAAGTATGTTGCAGAGGGCCTTATTACTATTCCAAAAAATGTGCGCAGAGATGCATCTCCAAAAGCCATCGGAAAATGTATGGGTGTCAAGGTCAACGCCAATGTCGGAACCTCAAGAGATTTTGTTGATGTGGAAGATGAAGTTGAAAAGGCAAAAACTGCTGTTAAGTACGGGGCAGACAGCATAATGGACCTCTCCACAGGGGGAGACCTTGATTCCACCCGCAAACTTCTCATGGAAACCGTAGATGTACCGTTTGGTACAGTGCCAATCTATCAGGCGGCTTCATCCCAAAAAACTGTAGTTGATATGACATCCGATGATATCATCAATACTGTGCGCAAACATGCAGAAGACGGTGTCGATTTTGTGACAATTCATGCAGGAGTGAACCAGAACGCTCTGCAACGCCTGCGTAAAGGGGAAAGGGTGATGGATGTTGTCAGCAGAGGAGGTTCATTTACAATTGCCTGGATGATCCACAATGAGCAGGAAAATCCCCTCTACAGTGAATTTGACTACCTGATAGAGATAGCAAGAGAATATGATATGACCCTGAGCCTGGGTGACGGAATGCGTCCGGGTTGTATCCATGATGCCTCGGATAATGCAAAATTCATGGAATTCATAACCCTGGGTGAACTTGTAAAAGAGGCACGTAAATCCAATGTCCAGACCTTTGTGGAAGGGCCCGGTCATGTGGCAGCTGACGAGGTGCAGCTGAGTGTGCAAAGCATGAAAAAACTATGCCACGAAGCTCCCCTCTACCTGCTTGGACCACTTGTCACAGATATTGCACCCGGCTATGACCATATTACAGGTGCAATTGGTGGAACCATTGCCGGCATGTCTGGAGCGGACTTCCTGTGCATGACCACTCCCGCGGAACACCTTGCCCTTCCCACCGCAGATGATATCAGAGAGGGAGCGATTATCACAAAGATAGCAGCACATGCTGCCGATCTTACACGGCAGGGACAGCGTGAAAAGGCAAGAAAAACAGACTTCCAGATGGCACAAGCCAGACGTGACCTTGACTGGGAGAAACAATTTGACATTGCAATTGACAGTGAAAAACCTGCTGCCATACGCCAGAGCCGCAAGACAGGAAGTGATGCATGTTCCATGTGTGGTGAACTCTGCGCCCTGAAAATAGTACAGGATGCCCTGAAAGTTAATACTAAATAACAGGCCCACAATTTTTCTTTATGAGAATCACAGTGCTTGTGGATAATAATACTCTGATAGACAATTATTTTGAAGGAGAACCTTTACACTTATAATACTGACTATCTGCTTCACCCTGATCGTTGGACTTATATTCGCACCGCTTACCACTATCTACTGGTAGTCAGGAAATTCAGGAATCCTGATAGACAGTTTGCCGAGGCACTTCTAACCTCCATTATGGAAATAATAATTGCATTCTATACACTTCACATATCCAATATCCTTGCGGCCATATCCGGCAGTCTTGCAAGAATTATGCTTGGAAAGAATAACAGTAGCGTACATCCGGACACATTGGATGAACAAAAATATTATTAAGAATCAATCGGCAAACTTGTGGATATGATCATAGAATTCAAGGACAAGCTGTGTCAATTCACTATCCATATTGAGACTGAAAGTGCGTATCTGTTTTCCCAGGGGTTTCTCCTTAACAATACCTGTTTCTACAAGAGGTGCTATTACACGGGCAACACTCGAATGAGACAAGCCTGTCTCTTCTGCAATTCCTGAGAGATAGGTAGAGTCCCCCTTATGGGATATCAGGTTTTTGAGAACAGTCATCTGTGCAGTCCTGCCGAATATCTTTTCGAGAACATCCATCCTGCTTACTTACAACATTATATTTTATAAGTCTTTCTAATTATGGTCAACTTATATCTCTGAATAACAGGTCTTCCATATATTTGGAAAGGCTTTAATGGCATAGACTATTTGATGGGAATACTATTATTTAGTGGTCATTATGCCCGAAAAAGAACTTGACGATAAAATACTCAGTCTTCTTGAAAAGAATCCGGCCCTTTCTGCAGTCGAACTGGCAGATGTACTGAAAATATCTGAAGAAACAGTACAAACAAGACTTGAAGAGCTGGGAGATTCCAGGCAAACCATCCTGATAATAGATGACAAGCCCGATGCCATAATTGCTGCAAAAAGAGCATTGCAGGCAGAAGGATATAATGTTGTTGAGGCATATAACGGGAAAACTGGTCTTGAAGATATTGAGGAAAAACACCAGACCTTATTCTTCTGGATGTCATGATGCCGGATATGGATGGTTTTGAAGTGTGCAAACACCTGAAAGAGGATGAACTGCATAACCACATCCCCATAATAATGCTTACCGCAAAAGGGGAAGTTGATGACCGGGTAGAAGGAATCGAGACAGGTGCAGACGATTATATTGCAAAACCTTTCAACCTGAGAGAACTGAAGGCCCGCATTCGAATGGTATTGCGCCGGGCACAAGACTGATCATTCCCATGTTTTTCAGTAATCGACGATATAACACAATAATCATAACTTTCATTACCCTTCTTTTTATAGGTTCTGTTGTTTTTTTTGGGGGTACGTTTAAACCTCGGGGTCCAGGAAATCTGTGAGGAACAATATACAGAACAACAGACCCTCAATACAAAACAAATATCATCGGCTGTCACAGAGTTTCTGAATGAGAAGGTCGTAGCCCGGGAAGTAATAGCAGGCGCTGAAAATGGAGTTCCTGATGACTTCTATATGAGGTTCTTCAAAGCCCTGTACGAAAGGTCGCAGGGATTTTATGCTCTTGAGTATATCGATGAATGCGGCACCATTGTCTCCGGCTATCCTGAAGATCGAACTCCTCTGGGATATAATCTGTATGAAAAAAACATGGATCAAGCTTTCCAAAAAACGGCTCTGTAGAAACCCTTTCCTCTAACTTCCACTAATACATTATCATTTTTATAAGAAGAGGTCCCCAATGTGATTCTGGATAGACAAAACACAAAGGGGATGGATATATTTTGTTCCAGATTGGAAATCTGGAACTCCCATTAAATCTGTGATTTAATGGTATACCGTCGTAGAATGAGAGATGAATTTGATGAAGACATCTATCATTACAGAAATCTGGTAGAGACGATGTTTTCTGTTTTGAAAAGGAATATGGGGAAGAACTGAGAGCAACAAAATACAGAAATCAGGTCAGAGGTCAAGTTCAAATTATTAATCCATAATATAGACAGGGTGATCTCTGCTTTAATAATTATTCAAATGATAATTTCTACAGAGCCAAATAGTTATAAAAATAATAATTACAAAAATAATTATTATACGCTTCTGTAACGAGCAATCAGAAAGAAACATAAAGGACTACCAGCCATTTTTAATTACAATGGATACTCCAGAAAACAAGGATTTCGAGATTATACCACCAGAACCCAGGGCAGGAGATGATGTCATCATACGTGGCACATCCTCTGCGGAATCAGTGGATGTAGCAATGACCTTTACCAAGACCGTGCCGGTGAAGGGTGGAAAATACAAATGTCGTATGCCTGACACAGAAGTACCAGAAAGGCCCAATCGTTTAACGGTGAGAGCCGAAAGAGTGAAGGACCTGAAGGTCAGGGTAAAGATATTGTTATGGATAACCAGACGTGCAAGAGCTTCAGAGGGTGTAGCGGAAATCTGCGAATGCGATGTACCTTCAGGCAAATACGATATCCGGATCGAAGGTAATGCTGCAGATGGCCAGTCTCAGGTGAGTCTCACGGTAACCGCCAGCAGGAACATAAAGGTTGAGAGCGGCAAATTTGAAGAAGTCCTTTCTACCAGGGCCATTCCCGCAGATGAATTTGAACTGACAATCGCAGAACAGACTGAAATTATCAAACTACACTGAATTTTCACGCCGGTAAATGGCTTCCTCCCGTAAATAAGAAGAGAGAATGATGTATGAATTTGCAGAAATCCTGATGACAGGGACCCTTCTTGGTTTTGCTGCAGGCATATCTCCGGGTCCACTGATGGTCATAACAATTTCCGGAAGCCTGCAACACGGGTCAAAAGAAGGTTTTAAGGTTGCTATTTCTCCTTTAATAAGACTTCCTGATAGTATCAGCTGTGATTTACATACTAATACATTTCCAGTAGCAAAATTCGGTGATCGCCTTTATAAGCCTGGCAGGGGCACTTTACCTGATGCATCTGGGAATTACTTCTTTAAGGACCAAAAATATCAATATCGAGATAACTAACCAGAAAAAGGAATCCCAGAAAAAGGCATACTGGCAAATTTCCTGAACCCCCATCCCTACCTGCTTTGGATTGCAATCGGAGGACCGATTCTCTTCAGGACTGCAGAGGTTGACAGGCTCGCACGGATAATGTTTATTATCGGATTCTATGCCCTGCTTGTAGGTTCTAAAGTTATGATTGCCTTGTTTGTAGGCAAAAGCAGGGATTTTTTGAAAAGCAAGTACTATCTTCATCTATTTCGAAGTCTGGGAGTGCTGTATCTCCTCTTTGCTTTGTTTTTCATAGAACAGGGACTGGAACTGCTGGGCTTGCATATTTGGCGATAATGAGTGCAGTTATGGAGCAAGTTTCTGGACGAGGAGAAGCAAAAGAATCCCACCAAGATTGGATGAGATAAAACTCCTGATTAAAGAGCACCGGGGAGAGACCAGGCAGGAGTACAAAGCCGAAGTTGTCGGAATCTTCTGGTCCTATGCAAGGGGAGAAGAAAAGCCGGGAAGTGATGTTGATGTGCTGGTCAATTTTGATACCGAAGCCACCCTGTTTGACCTTGTGGGACTTGCCGACTACCTTGAAGACTTGCTCGAATTGCCTATGGACGTGGTGTCAAAACGAGCCCTGCATCCCAGGATGCAAGATAATTTCCTGAAAGAGATGGTGGTTTTATGAGAGTTCTTTACTTTATATCTCAGAGATGATCGATGCATTTCTTTCCATTGATGAGTGTCAGTTATTTCTAATAAGCAGTAAACTCAAAAAACAAACTGTCGTAAGGGAGGATAATTACTAAATATCTGAAATAAACAATGCTATATACAATCCCAAAAGTGATAATCGCTTGAGATGATAAGTACATGTTGATCGAATATATACAGGCGGCCCTTGAAAAGCGCCTGATGCCCTTTAAGTACAAGAATGCAGATTAAATTTCAAGCATTCGATCAAGGGATTTTTTTGCCTTTTCCCTTATACTTTCTTCTACATTCACTTCATATTGCATTTTTTCCATTGAATCCAGCAAAATGGAAGGTGTAACCATTTTCATGTTTGCACATGAGGCAAAGGCAGAAGCAAAATAGAACGTTTTATCAGGATGCTGCTCCTTGAGCCTGCAAAGAATACCATTTTCCGTCCCGATTATAAATTCATTTACATCTGTTTTGCCCGCTCTTTCAATAATTCCCGAGGTACTGAGTACTGCATCTGCCATTTCAACAACTTCAGGCCTGCATTCCGGATGAGCCAGGAATTCAGCATCAGGATGCTCCTGTTTTGCCATTCTGATTTCTTCCGGCATTATCTGGTGATGAACCGGACAATAACCTTCCCAGGGGATTATTTGTTTTTCTGTGTGAAGGGAGACATAATGTGCCAGGTTCTTATCCGGCACAAATATCACTTTATCTTCTTCAAGAGAATTTACCACATTGACAGCATTTGAGGAAGTACAACATATATCGCTTTCTGCCTTGACAACCGCTGAGGAATTAACATAACATACAACTGCAGCATCGGGGTTGTTTGCTTTTGCTTTCCTGAGGGATGGCACATCAACCATTGCTGCCATGGGACAATGAGCATCCTTTGCAGGCAGTAGTACCTGCTTATTCGGGGAAAGAATGGCCGCACTCTCCGCCATGAAATCCACTCCGCAAAAGACAATGACATCACAATCATGTTCCACTGCCTGACGGCTCAGTCCAAGTGAATCACCAGCATAATCTGCCAGTTGCTGTATTTCACATCGCTGGTAATTATGGGCCAGAATAACAGCATTCATTTTTGTCTTCAGTTCTTCGATTTTAGCAATTATTTGATCCATATAAATCATCTTAATCTCTAATTCACGGCGTTAACTATATTTGAGAGGCAAATATATTAAATTGTTGGACGATAACCTAAACAGGTGATATTTTATGGAAAAGATAGATATTAAAGTCAAAGGAATGACATGTGGCCATTGCAAGATGGCAGTTGAGAAGGCTTTACAAAATATTACTTCAGTATCCAGAGCGGAAGTAGATCTTGAAAAAGGCGAGGTCCACGTGGAATATGAACCTGATATAAATGTAGAAGAGCTGAAAAAAGCTGTCAGGGATGCAGGTTACGAGGCATAATATAACCATGGCTGAGATTTTTTTACATATAAGCGGTATGAGTTGCGGACACTGCACAAAAAGTGTCCGCGATGCTCTTGAAAGCCTTGAAGGAGTGAAATCTGCAGAGGTGGACCTTGAAAGTGGTATTGCTAGAGTGAATTATGATCCTTCATCCACCAGTGTTGAAACCATGAAGGATACTATTAGCCAGGCCGGATATTCTGTCGAAGGCCAGGAAGAGAATGCATGTGAAGGAACCTGTCCTGTAAACATTGAAGAAATATCAACCCGAGATTCCGATAGGACCCTGACATTGAATATTTCAGGTATGTCCTGTACTGCCTGTGCCAAACGTATCGAAACAGGCCTTGCAAAAGTAGATGGAATTGGAGAAGTCTCAGTTAATTTTGCATCGGAAAAAGCCTCTATAACATATGATGTTAATAAGCTGGATTTAAATGACATACGTGAGCAGATCGAGTCCCTGGGGTACGGAATTCGCAGTGATCGCCTGACTCTGGATATTACCGGGATGAGCTGCACCTCCTGTGTATCCAACGTAGAAAAGGCGCTTAAAAACCAAGCCGGCGTATTTGAAGCAAATGTAAACTTATCCCTGGAAAAAGCGGATATAATTTTCGATAGTTCCGTAATCAATCAGGAAGGTCTCATCAAAGTCATAGAAAACGCAGGTTACGGCGCTTCAATACCGGATGGTACACAAAATAATTTGAAAGACAAACGAGAACAGGAAAGAATTGAGCAACAAAAAAATGTTTTGATAGCCTTTGCTATGACATTACCCCTGACGCTTGGTGCCATGCAGGGAATGCTGAGGATTGACCCTTATGTGCCTGATATTCTCGCTAACAATATTGTTCAATTCACCCTGGCAACCCTCACTTTGACTTTTCCCGGCAGACAGTTTTTCACCGGAGCTTTTAGGGGATTGCAGCACGGATATGCCGACATGAACTTATTGGTGGCCTCGGGTACCGGAGCCGCTTTTGTTGCAAGCACTGCAGCAGCCTTCCTGAATCTGGGGGCGGGATATGAACATACGTACTTTGATTCGGCTGCCATGCTTATTACATTCATCCTTTTCGGACGTTACCTGGAAGCCAAAAGCCGGGGTAAGACCTCGGAAGCGATACGTAAGCTTATGGGGCTGCGGGCAAAAACTGCCCGGATAATCGTGGATGGGGAAGAAAAAGATATTCCTGTCGAAGAAGTAAAACCTGGAAATGTCATCGTTATAAAACCCGGGGAAAAGATACCGGTTGACGGTGAAGTCATAGAGGGGGATTCTGCTGTTGATGAATCCATGATCACGGGGGAAAGCATCCCTGTTGAAAAAAGCACAGGAGATACAGTAATCGGTGCAACGATAAATAAGACTGGTTCATTCAGGTTCAAAGCTACAAAGGTCGGTGCTGATACCGCCCTGTCACAGATCATAAAAATGGTAGAAAGAGCCCAGACATCAAAGGCACCCATTCAGCGCCTTGCAGATATTGTAGCAGGATACTTTATTGTCATTGTGATGTCCATTGCCCTGATGGCATTTTTATTCTGGTTTTTCATAGGCTACGGAACATTTAATGTTGCTGAACTTACAGGTGTTGCCAGTCCTTTCCTCTTTGCCCTGCTGGCTGCCATCACGGTGCTTGTAATTTCGTGTCCCTGTGCATTGGGGCTTGCCACACCGGTTGCCATAATTGTAGGTACCGGAATGGGTGCTGAAAATGGAATCCTCATACGCGATGGGGAAAGTCTGGAGACTACTCCAAAAATAGACACTATCGTGTTTGATAAAACCGGTACCCTGACAATCGGTAAACCTTTCCTTACAGATGTTGCAACAACAGGTAATTATGAAGAAAACTACCTGCTTCAGGCAGCAGCTTCAGTTGAAATCCTTTCCGAGCATCCGCTGGCTGAAGCAATTGTGGAAGGAGCAAAATCCAGAAAACTTCAGCTAAAAAATGTATCCGGTTTTGAATCATTATCCGGCAAAGGAGTTGTAGGAGAATGGGAAAATCATTCTGTATTTATCGGCACCAAACGTCTCATGGAAGAGAAAGGAATCGATATGGGAGATGTATCCCGCGATTCGAATAAGTTTGAAGATGAAGGAAAAACAGCAATAATGGTTGCCCTCGATGGTACAATTGCCGGTGTCCTGGCTGTTGCTGATGTATTGAAAGAGGAGGCACCATCAGTAATATCCCGACTGCAGAAAGAGGGGCTTGAAGTTGCCATGATTACAGGTGATAACAGCAAAACTGCACATGCAATTGCAAGACAGGCAGGAATTGATACAGTCTTTGCAGAAGTGCTACCTGCAGATAAGGCTGCGGAGGTTGAAAAGCTGCAAAGCCAGGGCAAAAGAGTAGCAATGGTTGGAGATGGCATCAATGATGCACCGGCCCTTACCCAAGCTGATGTTGGAATTGCTATGGGTGCAGGAGTGGATGTGGCCATCGAGTCTGCGGATATCGTCCTTATTAAAAATGATATGAAGGATATTTTAAAGGCCCTGAATTTAAGTAAACTGACAATGAAAAAGATCAAACAAAACCTTTTCTGGGCATTTGGTTACAATACACTTGGTATACCTATTGCAGCCGGTGTACTCTTCCCAATATTTGAGCAAATACTCATTACACCGGCAATGGCAGCAGCATTCATGGCCCTGAGTTCGGTCTCTGTGATGACAAATTCCCTGTTAATGAAAAGGAAAAAGGTAGATTAATTATGGATAAGAAAAATGAAAATAAAAACCGAATCCTGGCTCTTGCAAGTTCCATGATTACAACAGCCCTTTTTGCGGGAGTTGCCATCTCAATCAATAATGGAAATCCGGACAAATTTGCAGATGTTGATATTGTTGCAGGGTCGATTTTTGTATTTCTATTAAGTTTTATCATTTTCCTGCTCATCTGGCCGATACTGGCTGATAAATAATCCAGATTTAGTTTTTAGTTTGTTACATTTTGGATATGCAATAAGTGCTATTACTGTTACTTGTTAGCATGAGTCACGCTTCCACAATTCACAAATATATTTAAGATATTGTTGTGAAAATGATTAAAACTTAAATCATGGATAAACATGACAGTTTAAAAGGTAGGCTCAAAATGCAGGAAAAAATAAAAGAAATTTCATTACGTGTCAAAGAATTGCGTGGATTATCCGGTATAAGTGCAGAGGAAATAGCCTCCTCCCTTGATATCGCATTAGAAGAATATAGTAAATACGAATCAGGGGAACTTGATATCCCTGCTAGTATCCTCTTTGAAATTGCACAATTGCTCGAAGTTGATATGACGGTGCTACTTACCGGTGAAGATCCAAGGATGCATATTTTCACCATTACCCGTAAAGATGAAGGAGTAAGTGTAGAAAGAAGAAAACAGTACCAATACGAAGGACTGGCTCCAAATTTCATTCACAAAAAGGCAGAACCATTCGTAGTTACCGTTAAACCCCAATCCAACCAGGATTCCATCCCCAATTCCCACCCCGGCCAGGAATTTGATTATGTACTTGAAGGGTCCCTGAAAGTTATCATTCATGATAATGAAATAATTCTCAATGAAGGTGACTCAATATACTTCGATTCAAATTACAACCATTCAATGCAGGCAGTCGGAGACAAAACTGCAAAATTCCTCGCAATAATCTTCTAAATTCCAAAATGAACAAAACGGGTGCAAGAATGACCTCACTTATAAATAATTTCCTGGAACAAATCGATTTTGAATCATACGATGCCTTTTACGCTAATTTTAAGATCAATATCCCTGAAAATTTCAATTTCGTATATGATGTTGTTGACCGGTACGCAAGGGAACAGCCTGAAAAAAAGGCTCTTGTCTGGTGTAACGATGATGGCGAAGAAAAGATATTCACTTTTGCTGATCTGAAATATTACAGTGAAAAAGCTGCCAACCTTTTCAGTGAGTATGGAATAAAAAAGGGTGATGTGGTAAAACTTACCTTAAAGGGAAGATATGAATTCTGGATATGTATATTGGGATTGCACAGAATTGGTGCCATCGCTCTTCCCGGCACCCATATGTTAACAACCAGAGACCTTAAGTATCGTATTGAAAGAGCAGACATACAAATGGTCGTCAGTGATGCTGATGAAGGGCTTTTGGATCACATAGATGAGGCACACAAGGATTTCAAAGATGTGCTCAGGCACAAATTTGTGATTAACCACAATCGTCCCGGCTGGATTAACTTTACAGAAAAACTGGAAAATTCACCCGCTGAATTTGTACGTCCAAAAGGAAAGGAAGCAACACAGAACAATGACATATCCCTGATGTATTTCTCATCCGGCACGACCGGTTTCCCGAAAATGGTACAACATGATTTTACATATCCCCTTGCCCACATACTCACAGCCGGCTACTGGCAAAATGTAATGGACAATGGTCTGCATCTTACAGTAGCAGATTCCGGCTGGGCAAAATGTGCCTGGGGTAAACTCTACGGTCAATGGATTTGTGGCTCAGCTGTCTTTGCTTATGATTATGCACGATTCGATGCCCGGAATATGCTGGAAAAAGCCAGCCATTATGGTGTTACAACATTCTGTGCACCACCTACAGTATATCGCTTCCTGATAAAGGAAGACATAAGCCAGTATGATTTTAGCAGTCTCAATTACTGTGTGGTTGCAGGAGATCCGCTGAATCCCGAGGTTTATGAAAAATTCCTGGAATATACCGATCTCAAACTAATGGAAGGATTCGGCCAGACAGAAACTGTTGTAGCCATTGCAACCTATCCATGGCTGAAACCAACCCCCGGCTCTATGGGAAAGCCCTCACCCATCTATGATATCCAGTTGATGCGTCCTGACGGAAAACTTGCCGATGTCGGAGAAGAAGGAGAAATTGTAATCGATACATCAAAGGGCAGGCCTACAGATTTGTTTGCAGGTTATCGTGCAGATCCTGAAAAGACAGAGGCAGCCTGGCATGACGGGTATTACCACACCGGTGACATGGCATGGAAAGATGAAGACGGATATATGTGGTTTGTAGGACGAGCAGATGACATCATCAAGAGTTCCGGTTATAAGATAGGGCCATTTGAAGTTGAAAGCGCACTTATACAGCATCCCGCAGTCCTGGAATGTGCAATCACTGCATCCCCCCATCCTGTACGTGGGCAGGTTGTAAAAGCCACCATTGTACTTACTAAAGACTATGAAGCAAGTGAGCAGCTCAAGAAAGAGTTGCAGGACCATGTAAAGAAGGTTACTGCACCCTATAAGTATCCGAGAATAGTGGAATTTGTACCCGAACTTCCCAAGACCATAAGTGGCAAGATTCGCCGGGTGGAAATCAGACAACACAACGACGAAAAGGAAGACAATTGATTTATATTTCTTTTCCTTTTCTACTCTTCAGATAATAAGAAGGCATCAAGAGTTGATTTTATGAAGGAAGAAAAAGCAGAACCATATCCTCTAATCAATATTATTGAATGCAAAGGCTGTGCCAGATGCATTACTGCCTGTCCAAAAAACGTGCTGGAAATGAGTGATGAACTCAACAGAAGAGGTTACCATTATGCTCAGTATAAAGGTCAAGGGTGTACCGGCTGCACTAATTGTTATTACACATGCCCGGAGCCTCTTGCAATAGAAATACACATCCCTGCTAAAAAGAGGTGTTAAGATATGGCCACACAACTTACAAAAGGTAATGATGCAGTGATAATTGGGGCACTCTACGGAGGATGTGACTGCTACTTTGGTTACCCCATAACCCCTGCAAGTGAAATTCTCCATGAAGCATCCCGAACCTTCCCCCAGGTCGGGCGTAAATTCGTACAGGCTGAATCCGAAGAAGCTGCAATAAACATGGTGTTCGGAGCGGCTTCTGCTGGACACAGGGTTATGACCGCATCCTCAGGCCCGGGAATCAGCCTGAAACAGGAAGTGTATCCTATCTTGCAGGTGCACAGCTTCCCTGTGTAATCGTTGATATTATGAGAGCGGGACCCGGTCTGGGGAATATCGGCCCGGAACAGGGCGATTATAATCAGGTCGTAAAAGGTGGCGGACATGGGAATTATCGCAACATCGTGGTTGCACCCAATTCAGTCCAGGAAATGTGTGATTTGACCATCAAGGCATTTGATTTGTCTACAAAATACAGAAATCCTGTAGTGGTATTGGCCGATGGTGTACTCGGACAGATGGTCGAACCACTGAAATTCCCTGAAAAAGTAGTCAAACCGGAAATTGATACTTCATGGGCTGTTTGTGGCAATAAAGAGACCTACCAGAACCTTGTAACTTCCATTTTCCTTGACTTTGATGAGCTGGAAGAATTCAATTATGAGCTGCAGGAAAAATACGAAACGATAAAGAAAAGGGAAGTCGATGTCGATGAATACATGATGGATGATGCCGAAATCGTCCTTGTATCCTATGGAATTAGCAGCCGGATATGTCGTTCTGCTGTTGAGCTTGCCCGCAAGGAAGGTATCAAGGCAGGACTTTTCAGGCCAATTACCCTTTTCCCGTTCCCTGAAAAAGAACTGGCTGAACTTGCCGGAAAAGGTGTCAATTTCATTTCAGTGGAAATGAGCAACGGACAATTGATGGATGACATAAAACTGGCAACATGTTGCAAAAAACCTGTGGAATTGGTTAATCGCATGGGTGGCAATCTCATTACAATGGACCAGGTACTGGGTAAAATAAGGGAAGTCGCAGGCAAGGAGGAATAAAAATGGAAGAAAAAGTTATAAAGAAACCGGATTCCCTCTACGATGAATTCACACGCAAGGGCGGAGCCGCTCCGACTGCTACCCACTATTGCCCGGGTTGTGGACATGGCATCCTCCACAAACTTATTGCTGAAGCCATGGACGATCTTGAGATACAGGAACGTTCAGTTATGATCAGCCCCGTGGGATGTGCTGTTTTTGCCTATTACTATTTCAATTGTGGCAATCTCCAGGTAGCCCATGGCAGGGCACCTGCAGTCGGAACTGGCCTATCCAGATCGGAAGGGGATGCAGTTGTTATTTCCTATCAGGGTGACGGTGATCTGGCCTCTATCGGTATGAATGAAACAATCCAGGCTGCCAACCGCGGGGAAAAGATGGCGGTTTTCTTCGTCAACAATACCGTATACGGAATGACCGGAGGCCAGATGGCACCTACCACACTTATCGGCGAAAAAACAGTGACCTGCCCCACAGGCAGGGACCCCAGGTTTGCAGGATATCCCCTGCATATGTGTGAACTGCTCAATAACCTGGACGGGCCTGTCTTTATCGAAAGGGTATCGGTGTCAGACATCTCCCATATCCGCAAGGCGAAAAAAGCAGTCAAAAGGGCTCTTGAGATCCAGAAAGAAGGCATAGGTTATGCATTTGTGGAAGTACTTGCTGCCTGTCCGACAAACCTTAAACAAAATGCCGAGCAGAGTACTAAATTCATTAATGAGGAAATGGAGAAGGAATTCCCTCTGGGTAATCTCAGGGACCTGGCTGAAGAAAGGGAGCCTCTTCCCTCTCCGAAAAGTGACTTCTCAAAGGAAAGTATCGATCATATTTACAAGATCGACGATTCCACATCTCCTGACGCTGTGGAAGATCCTGAATTTACACGTGTACTTGCCAAGATTGCAGGTTTTGGAGGCCAGGGAGTACTCAGTATGGGCCTGATCCTGGCCCGTGCAGGATGTAGTGCCAAACGATTCACTTCCTGGTATCCATCCTATGGTCCTGAACAGAGGGGAGGTACCTCAAATTGTTCTGTAGTCATTTCAGGAGAGGAAATCGGCTCCCCTGTAGTGTATGAATCGGATATCCTGGTGGCCATGAACCTGCCGTCACTGGAAAAATTTGCCTCTGATGTCAAACAGGGTGGAATTATCCTTTATGATACCACGATAGGTGACTTCAAGGCACCTGAAGGTGTAAGGGCAATTAAGGTGCCTGCCACCCAGATTGCAAAGGAGGGAGGCTCTGAAAGGGCTGCCAATACTGCAATAATAGGTGTGTTGATGCATCTTGGGGTAACAGGTCTTGATGTTGAGGACTATATGAAAGCCATTGAGGAGACTTTTGCAGCAAAGCAGAAACTCATACCTCTCAACCAGCAAATATTGAAAGAAGGAGCAAAATGGGCTTCTGAGAACCTCTGATATCACCATGGAAATTATATCAGCCCTTTCACGACCACCCATTGATATGGATTATCCGGCCAACCGGATAATCATTTATCTTTCTACTGCGATATTTATTGCATAGATCTCATATCAGATTTTTTCAGGAGAACATCTGAGTGAAGCGATTATAGGGGCTGGTAGATCTGCTCATTCTATCTTTTTTGCCTGGGCACTTACAAAAGAGATTGATCCTGATAATCCACATGCAGCATTAATTGCCCATATGTGGATGCGCATGTGTATGGGAAAATAATCAAAATAACAAACTAATAAATATATCAGAAGAAGCAGAGAAAAATACATTGGGTTCAGAAAAAATAATGGACAAAATGTTTACTGTATGGATTTTGATAATAGCGTTTATTGTAAGAAGAAAATTGGTATAAAGGATAGAACTCCTTTATTTATATAAGATCATATGTCTTTACGACTATTCTGGTCATAAATCATATTCTCGACACGTTTGCGGTCAGAGATATCATAGAACAACACCAAAGTACCCAGTAGTTTACCTGCTTCATTACGAATGGGAGAGCCAATTACATCTACAGGAATCCGGGTTTTGCTTTTAGTAACAAGCACTGTATGACTTCCAAGGCCGTAAAACATACCTTCCTTCATGACTTTCTGGATCGGGTCATCTGTCTTTTCACCAGGAACTTCATTCTCAACTACAAAAACTTCTGACAAAGGCAAACCAATTGCTTCATCCTGATCCCAACCGGTTAGAGCTTCTGCAAATGGGTTAATGAATTTGACCAGGCCTTCTTCATCTGTTGCAATTACTGCATCCCCGATACTATTGAGCACAGCAGTAAGCCATTTCTTGCTTTCTTTGAGCCTGCGTTCCATTTCATATTTGTATAACGCAATTTCTATGTTTGTACGCAATTCGGACTCTTCAAATGGCTTGAGGATATAACCAAAGGGCTCCGTGAGTTTGGCCCTTCGCATTATATTGTCGTCTGCATAAGCCGTAATATAGACTAAAGGAATATCATAATTGAGTTTTATGAAATGAGCAGCTTCTACACCATCCATACCATCTTTGAGCATTATATCCATGAGAATAAGATCCGGCAGGTCATCCTCACAGGATTTCAGTATGTCCAGTGCTTCACTACCACTATAAGCAGGAATAATGTCATAATCATTCAATAGATAAGCCGTAAGTAATTCGACATTATCAGGCTCATCGTCGACTACAAGAATTTTTGTCCTTATCCCCTCATCTGTCATATTGACACCTGGTTATTATAGTTCCGTATGAACAGCATTTATCAAGTAAATTTGAAAAACTTTTGGTACTTGATTTTATATATACATAGTTAGAGAGGGTTATATATAATGATTACTGATTATAATCAGCAGTCAGCCTATTACATTCATATTAGATACCCATATTGAAGGAGTAATAATACTACCAACCATACGGACATCATCTCCGGCACCTTTCACATTCCTGAGCAACTCAAAAATATTGCCGGACACCATAAGGGACTTGATCGGTTTTTCTATCTGGCCATCCTTGATCACAAAAGCATTGCGGCCTTCCACTGAAAAATCCCCGGATATCGGGTTTGCAGTGTGTGCACCTATTACATTTGTAATAAATACCCCATCTTTTATTTCAGAAATTATGTCAGATGCTGGATGATCAAAGACAACATTGCGGGTGCCAACACTGGGTGTGGAAGTATATGAACCTCTGACAGCATTGCCGGTACTGTATCTTTCTTCTTTACCAGCAGTATAGGAATCATAGATGTAAGATTTGAGTAAACCATCTTTGATTATTCCGGTGGATTGTGAAGGAGTACCTTCATCATCAGAAACCGAAGATGCAATACCACCATCCAGGATACCGTCATCAGTTACTGTAAGACCTCGGGCTGCAATATCGGTGTTCAATTTTCCCGTTAGGCTGGACCTGCCTTTCTGTATATTATCCGCTTCTATTGAAGATAAGAATGAAGATTCCATTATGTCCGAAAAGGCAAAGGGATGAAATACGACATCTTTCTGTCCACTATTCACAGAAACGCCATTTTTGCAGGAATTGGCCAGGTTTGCGGCTTCTTTCCCGATCCCATAAAAATCAATATCCATATCCCGGGATATACGGAAATCGTATGCTGTAGATGGAATACCGGAAGTTGTGATCACATCAATAAAACCCGATACTGCAGTACCCTTTTCCTCAACTTCAACACCGTTAGTGTTCATGATAAGCTGGTTGGAATTCATACGGGAAAAAGAACCTGAAGGAGCTATTATATCGCTAAAAGAACAAACACCATCAATCATTTCCTTTGTCAGGGAGATGCAATCCTCAAGCTCAAGTTCATTGACTTTCTTACTGAAAATGCCATTTACGGCAGGATATTTACCACTTGAAGGCAGGTTTTTCCAATCTTCATCTGAATCGCGTACCTTGGCCATTGCAATAGCACTTTTCACAGTTTCCTCAAGCCGATTGAAAATGTTAGTACTTGCAAATCCCACTGCACTATCTTTAACAACCCTTACACCCAATCCCTGACTTTGTTGATTCCTGGCACTTTCAATAAGGTTGTGACGGACACTTGCAGAAGTCACTTGATTTGCTGAGATGAAGACCTCAGCCTCATCGGCTCCATATTTATTGGCAAATTCAAGGACTTTGTTGCCAATATCGTAATTCTGCATTATTGGACACCTCCCACAAGGGCATCTGAAATAAGAAGATGAGGAGACCCGTCTGATACCGGAACTGCCTGACCGCTTTTGCCACATCTTCCCGAATGCATTTTAAGATCATTTCCTACCAGTAAAACATTTTTCAGGATTTCCAGAGTATTACCAGACAGGGACACATCACGCACAAGGTCTCCGATTTCCCCATTTTCCACAATATAACCTTTTTCGGCATTGAACTGGAAGATTCCTTCACCTGTATTAACCTGTCCTCCACGGGTACCCGCAAGGTACATTCCGTCACCCAGTTCTTCCAGCATTTCATCAAGATTTGAATTTCCGTTGTCAACATATGTATTACTCATTCTGACAACAGGTGCAGAATATCCCTGGCTGCGACTGTTACCTGATGTACCACCAAGTTTACCTGCGGTTTCCCTGGAATGCAGATAGGAATTCAATACTCCATCCGTGATAATATCTGTTCTATGAGATTGCATTCCTTCTGCATCAAAGGGATAGTAACCGAATTTATGAAGGGTAGGGTCATCTACGATATTAACAAGTGGTGAAGCGATTTCTTCACCTATTCTGTCTGCCAGAATTGAACTTCCTTCCAGCACCAGATCGGCTTCTGAAGCATGCCCAACTGCTTCATGGGCAAATACTCCGGCAAGTTCAGGATCAAGAATTACAGGACCCTTTCCTCCTTTTGCCTGACGGGCACCCAGCAAATCCACCGCTGTCTTTCCGGCAGATTGTGCCTTTTCCAGAATTCCAGGGTCACGGAACATTTCATAACCGCATACGTCAAAATTGCTTTCTCTTCCTACCTGATAGGCTGCACCATCTGAAGCAATGGCTGAAATTGCAAATCCGACTCTGGTAAGTTCATATTCGCAATCCGCACCTTCAGAATTTGTATAATGAACCTTAAAGGTTGATTCAGAGTATGATGCGGATGTACTGCTAATTCCCTTGCATGAAGCATTATTGGAAAGGTCTTTCAACAACTCAACTTTTTCTTCAACCGGAACATCCCGGGGGGTTTCCTTTATAGACGGCAGATTGTCAACATTGGGTTCACAGTAAGATGCAAGAGTTACTTTTTCTCCTGGACTGTGTTTATTTACATCAGAAGCCAACTCTCTCGCTGCATTTATTGCAGTATCAATACCATCAACCCCTTCAGATGAAGTATAACCCCATGAGCCGCCACAAAGAGCACGTACCCCACAACCACTACCGTAGTTGGTATTTATGTCTTCTATTTTACCGTTATCGAGAAGGATAGAAGTTGATTCACCCTCAATCCACCTCACATCATAAAATTCTGGTTCTCTCATTTACTGGATTCCCTTTAAATGTTGTTTAACCGGGAATGGATTCGGGAATTTCCAGATCAACTTTCATATCTGTCAGCTCCTTGAGTTTTTCCCTAATTCCTTCCTTTTTGGTGCCCACAAGACTGTGCTCTATAACTTCGGATATTGTTTTGACAGGAATTATTTCAACCTGATCCTTGTAAGCTTCTTCAATCAAGACATCATCCTTATTGGTCCAGGGTATAATAACTTTTCTAATTCCACTCTGGGCTGCGGCTTCAATCTTGTAGGTTACACCACCCACCGGCAATACATCACCTCTTACAGACAGGGAACCTGTCATCGCAACACTCTGATCAATAGGTATGCCTTCAAGTGCCGAAATCACGGCCGTTGCAATGGACACAGAAGCACTGTCTCCTTCAACTCCTTCATAGGTACCGATAAACTGGATATGAATATCCTTATTCATTATGTCCTGGCCTGTCACCTTTTTGATCACAGCTGACACATTGAGGACCGCTTCCTTGGCAATGTCCTTGAGCATACCGGTGGCAATTACTTTGCCTTCAGCCTGTGACTGTGGAGGAGTTACTTCTGCCATTATAGGCAAAACGATTCCAGAATCTCCGCCCATTACAGCAAGCCCATTGACCTTACCGACAGCAGCACCTTTCTTGGAAAACAACTGGTAATCTTTTTTCCTTTCCAGATAACTGTCAGCAAGCTGTTGTTCTATGGAGCGTGCCATATTCTTGGCTGCAAGTACATGTTTTGCAGAGGTGATGTTTGTACCCTCAGCATGTGCAATATCTCCTGCTACTCTCACAAGTCCTCCAAGATCACGTAATTTCAAAGTTAGATGGCCTTTTCTTCCGGCCCGCCTGCGTGCTTCCTGAATGACTTCTTCAACAGCGGACTGATCGAAATCGGGTATATGGCCGTCCCGCTTAACTTCCTGTGCCACGAACCGAACAAGATGCTTGCGGTTATCAGCAGTGTCTTCCATGGTGTCACGCATGTAGAGCTCATATCCATAACCCTTTATACGTGACCTGAGTGCAGGATGCATCTTTTCCACAGCATCCAGATTACCTGCAGCTACCATTATAAAGTCACATGGAACCGGTTCTGTTTTCACAAGGGCACCTGAACTGCGCTCTGACTGACCTGTAATCGGATATTCTTTCTCCTGGATTGCCGTAAGCAGGCTCTGCTGGGATTCGATCCTGAGAGTGTTTATCTCATCAATGAAGAGTACACCTTTGTGGGACTTGTGAATATCTCCACTCTCTACCCTGTCATGAGACGGGGTTTCCAGTCCTCCTGACTGGAATGGGTCATGCCTGACATCCCCAAGGAGGGCGCCTGCATGGGTACCGGTGGCATCAATATAGGGAGCATTGTCCTGCTCATAATTTGAAACCAGCAGCTTTGGGATCATCATTTCTTCTTTTGGCATAAATTGCCTGCTAAGAATTAGCATCATTATAGCTGCAATGATACCCCAGAGAAGTTGACCCACATAGAAAGAATACATCACAATACCAAAAATAAGGAACATCATCAACATGTTCCTTGATTGAGATTTCTTTCTGGCCTCCATTTTATGAGCCATAATAATCTCCCTGCCCTTTCCGGCAGGGACGGTACGGATACGTGGATTGTTGTTGTCTTCAACATTGGGATATGCAAGGATATCCTGCAGTTCCTCCTTTGGAAGCAATTCAGCCATTGCCTTTGCAAGCATGGATTTACCGGTACCGGGAGTACCGATCATCATAACATGTCTCCTCTGACTTGCAGCTTTCTTGACAACCTCCACCGCATGATCCTGACCAATGATCTGGTCGATCAATAGTTTAGGCACTTCGATGGAACTGGTGGTGTCAAATGATTCTTCCAATTCCTCATCTTTAGAAGCCATTTCTTCCGCCATAGTTTACTCACGTTTAAATCAATATTAAAAGTTCACAATCTCCAGAGTCTATCAAAAGTATATAATCAGTAGATTGGTATAATGCATGAAATAAACTCATTCCTGATAAATATATTTAACCGTCCAACCTGTCCTTTTCGGGAAAAAGTGCCTGACATATTGTGACAATTATATTTGTTCATTTCCAGACTCATAACATAATTATAATACGTGCAGGGATTTAGTTAAGGGGAAGAAACATTCTATATATAAAGACTTGTATAGTAATCAACGGTGTACCAATGGAAAGGCTATCTACAGGAATTCAGGGTCTTGACAAAAAGATTGGTGATGGATATCCGGGGAAAAAAGGGATTCTTATCACCGGTGCTCCTGGCTCAGGTAAAACTATTTTTGCAATGCATGCAATAAACCAGGCATGTACAGATGGAAAAAAATCTGTAATAATGGCAACAGAAGAGACCGAAGAAGATATTACCGAACAGGCAAAAATATTTGGTTTTCCTTTTGATGAATATATAAAAAGTGGTTTACTTGAAATTGTGAAAATCCTGGAAATGAGAAGCCGGAGCGTAACTAAGGCTGCTGAAATGATAGATGGGTTGAGTTTTAAACAGGTTGACCTCATAAACATGCCTGAATTGATACCTTATGATGCCGAAGTAATAGTAATGGACAATATTGGAGTTTTCGCAATTGGTTTAACACCGCGTGAATTTCGTGACCAGTTTGATACATTGAATCTTTTACTTTCACAAAAGGATGTTACAACACTTTTTGTGATGGATGAAGCTGCCCACCAAATGACCCATGAAGTTGCAGATTACTCGACTTTTGGAAACATCAAGTTAATGGTTAAGGAAAATCCCTACACAGGGAAAATGGAGCGTTTTATTTTCATACCAAAGATGAGAAATACAGCCATTTCTCTTGACCCCGTTCCGTTTGAGATTACATCAAAAGGCATCGATATAAAGGGCAAGAAAGATACTTGATAGCATCTTTTGCTAAAAAGACTTATTAGCCAGTACCCCTAACGTAACACAGAAAAATATGGAAAGCGAAATCACACCCAAAATACTCATAGTGGATGACGAACCACAGAATCTGGATTTAATGGAAGCATACCTCTCACACTTATACGAGCTTACTCTGGCTGAAAGTGGAGAAGAATGCCTCCAAAAAGTAAAAGAAAATGACATAGATATTATTCTTCTTGACATTATGATGCCGGGTATGAGTGGCTATGATGTTGCTAAAAAATTAAAAGAATCAGAAAATACACGCCATATCCCGATTATTATGGTAACTGCACTATCTGAAAAAGAGGACCGCATTAAAGGTATTGAAGTTGGTGCAGATGATTTTCTTACAAAACCTGTAAACCGGGTGGAACTTCTAACCCGTGTAAAGTCATTGTTGCGCATCAAAAGCCTCCATGATGAGCTGGTGGCTGAAAAAGAGCACCTTAAAATGCAAAATCGCATTCGAAAAGTTTTAACCTCAATTATTCCCTCCCTACTTAGTAGTGCACCACCTGAACAGAAGAAAATAATTATTCGTCAAATGGTTGATATGGTGGAAGATATTGTACGTAGTGATTGTGAGAGGAAAACTGCAGATTCGCAAGATGTAGCCGAAATTTGCTGCGGGGCTATGAATCAACTGGGAGCCAGTTATTTTGTAGAGGATGACAGTGACAATAATGGGTGTTCGATCATAAAAGCACACAGGTGCCCATGGGGAGAAGAATGTAAGATAAACCCCATAATGTGCAACCTCACCACCGGAGTTTTCTCAAAGATGGTTAACGGAGTCACCAACGGCGAAGTTATCGTAGATAAAACAATGGGTAATGGGGACGACCACTGTTGTTTTCATATTTGTTTAGAAGAAGAATGAAAATTCATTCTCCTTTGAGTTTCAGGATGCGGATTGCCATATGAGCTGCATTTGCACCGTTATCAATACCAACAGTTGCAACCGGTACACCCGGTGGCATCTGTGCTGTGGACAATAATGCATCCAGTCCCCCAAGTTTGGCACCCACAGGCACCCCGATAACAGGCTTGTCAGTCTTTGATGCTATCACGCCGGGAAGTGCGGCAGAAAGTCCGGCTATCGCAATGTAAACGATAGCCTCGTCCTTACCTACATATTCATCCAGTTCATCGGGATTGCGGTGGGCAGAAATTACCTGTACATCATAACTGTAATCTGTGTTGTCCAATACATTGGTTACACGATTCGAAATTGCCCGGTCCGATTCAGACCCCATCACTATTGCAATATCTACCATTTTTGTACCTCTTATTAAGGAAGATTACCTTCACCGCTTAATTCATGTTGCCTTTCTATATTCATTTGTATAAGGAGTTTGAAAATCTGTTTTACCACTGTGGAATCTAAACCTTTTTCAGTAGCAATAGAAACAGCTCTATCTATTACCACATCATTTTGCGTGTCGTCATTGATAGGAAGATTGGCCTGGTGTTTGTACTTTAAAATATCATCTGCAAATTCAACTCTTTTTGCAATGAGTTTCACCAGTTCCCTATCAATATTCTCGATCTCCTGTCTTACATTTTCGATTGTCATAAAAACCAACAATTACCTGGTTTAAATTGCTCCTTCATTATTGATCTTCGTCCTTATCACATTTCCGCCTGTAATACGCTTCTCCCAGGCCTTTGCAAGTTTGTCCAGATCGGAGCTATCCCCAATTGCCACATATGCAGGACCTGTGCCAGAAAGGGTGACGCCTTCAATACCACTTTCAAGGGCTACCATCATTGGTTTGGTATCAAAACCCAAAGCACCACAATAAAGAAAACCATTTAATGTCATTGCTTTCTCAAATTCCCGATGGATTACAAGGTCATAAGCCATGTCTATCCAGGGTCCAATTAATTTTGATCCTGTTACGTCAGTCTCCGAACTATATGCCTTTTGAGGAGGAACAAAAACAAGTACTTCACTGTTTTTCTTGATGCGGTTGAAAAGAATATCTTCTTTGTTATCAGTTACTACCACACCACCAAAAAAAGATGCACAGGCATCATCGAAAGCCCCTGTGATTGTCACTCCGGATTTTTTAGCTGCCTGGACCCCTAATTTTACCATCTCCAGAGGTTCCATTGATTCTTTTATGGCATCCAGAGTAGCAATAATAACAGCGTTAGCCGCAGCACTGCTACTTTTTAGTCCGCTAGCATGGGGAATTTCACTTCTTGTTTGTACCGTGCCCTGCATTTTCAAATTAAACAGGTCAAGAGTTATACCAACTGCATTCTCGATCAGAGTGGTATCCATATCCCCATTCTCTTCAATGATACCTTCTATAGGACCATCGCCCTGTGATAATTCAACCCTGGCAAATGTCTTGAGGTCCAATCCAAAAGCTGCACCTTTCCAGGTAGAAATTGCATTGAGGATGGTACCTGCACCCAAAGCTTGCCCATATCCTGTTACAGTCATGAAAAATATCTCCTTCTATCAGAGTTGCTGTTCAAACATTTCTTTAAGTTTACTAATATCAGCAATAATTGTATCCCGTTCTAATTCAACGGAATTTTGCTCCCTGCTGTATTTATCCGTCAACTTATCAATAAAATCCAGTTCGACATGAGCAGAAGTAAATTCCGGATGGTATGAAGACAAATCTTCAAGAGGTATTACTGCAACACTTCCCTTTGTAGTCTTTGCATCCAGTCCTTTAACTATAAGTGAATAATTGAATTCCAAAAAACCATATGTACGAGCCAGGTTTTTGGATGTATCCTGAACCTGTTGTGCCCGTTTTGCATTCATACGCCGATAGGCAGCAGTTGAATCTTTATATTCCAGAAAACAGACCCTGTTTTCCCTCCACCAGACTGCATCATATTCTGCAAGAGTGGATGAATTGCGGGAAGCCAGAACGTTGAACAATACACCATTTACATCCGAAATGTCCAGATTTTGTCGAAAATCATATTCAGATTCTACAATATCGGGCCTGGTACGCAGACTGTAAGGCTCTTGTTTTCTAAATTCCAGCATAGATGGAAATAAAGCTACCTTTTATTTAAAATTGATCAAGGGAAGAAAAAGGAAAATTATATTCTTATATCCTTCTTCCCCATTTTAATATCCCCTACACCCAGAAAAGTAAACCTTGTTTCCATTGGAATACCGACTCCATGCACCTGAACATCCTTGCGATCAACATCTATAGTTATTTCACCTTCGTCCAGTTCAGCTTCATGCATGTAATCCATTATCAATCTATGACCGATCTCCCGGGCAGCCTCCACAGCTTCTTCATGGGACTTGAAATTTTCATTTCCGCCGGGATAGAACAATGATATTGAAGAAGGACGCAGATTATATTTAGATTCACCAAAATTCGGGCGAATTAGCACTTCAATACGCTTTATCCCCTTACCTGCAAGCGCTCCTACTGCATTACCCACATCCGCATATTCAGGCAGGACTATTTCCGCATCTACTAGCTTTTGCATATCATTTACATAGGCCTGTACAGGACCTCCAAGCAGTACCACGGGAACATCCACATGAAATCCGCCATAATGATTGCCACGGACAACTTTATTGATCTGTGAATCCTCGAGGTCATTAAAGACATAGGAAAGAAGGTTCTGTGCCATGTTCTTTGCAACTTCATCTTTAACTTTACCGGCAATTTCATCAGCATCCAGATCTGCGAAGTATCCAAGTATTTCTGCACCGACCCTGGAAGCTTCACTGTTCCACTCATTATATTCCCCAAGAACATGAAGGGCATCGGTTGGAGTAAAACCTATGGCCTGTACCAGACGTTTCTGGATCAGGCTTGCCATGACCATAGGCGATGGCAATGCTTTACTGTCCCAGTAGATGTCACTCACGGTCAGGGGTTCATCCTTTATGCGGGAAAGAAGGTCTTCTTCGCGATCTGTAAGTTCAATGGGTTCCTGTTTGGTTCTAATAAAGAATTTTGTGGGCTGGATATTTTCCCCTAGCTGGCTTTTCAGTATACTCTGTCCTTTCTTGAGTTTTGTAGTAATTGCCGGATATTTACTGGCAGCCACACAGAGAGGAACGACCCGGCGTGGACCTATGAAAACATTATGATTCTTAACCCACACATGACTGTCTCCACCCATTGCAGAGGTTTCCATTCTTATGGCTTCCACCTTGGTTGGCCAACCCCCAACAGTTGCCCCTTCATCGGTTATTTCAGGTAGATTGTCAATAACCATAGCTACATCGGTACTTGTACCTCCGACATCAATGACCAGGCAATCTTTGCTTTTGGCAAGATATGAAGCACCAACAAGGCTTGCTGCAGGACCGGTAAATATTGATTCGATCGGGTGTTTGAGAGCTTCTTTCATACCCACTATGGAACCATCACATTTGAGCATCATAAGTTTTGCATCGATTCCTCTTCGATCTATCTCAGATGCAACTGTTTCCATAAACCGGGTCGATATGGGCAAAAGCTGGGCGTTTAGATAGGCTGTAACACCTCTTTCATATGCCCCCAGGGACTGGGAAAGTTCATGGCCACAGATCACAGGCAAACCGGTCATTTCATCTATAACTTCCCTTGCCTTCAATTCATGGTCCGGGTTTCTTACACTAAAATAGGCAGAAACCGCAAATGCTGATACCTTATCCTGAACTTCTCCTACAAATTCTTTTATAGAATCCATGTCAAGGGATTGTTTTTCGTTCCCTCCGGAAGAATGGCCGCCCTGTACAGATATTGAATACTTGATTGATGAATCGTTTGGAACCTCTCCCCCTATCATGATAAGAGCTACCGGATAACCTGTACCTTCCAGAATAGTGTTGGTTGCAAGAGTGGTAGAGACCGATACCAGAGAGACTTTTTCCAGAAATGACTGATCCAGGCCGTCAAGTACTTCCTGAATTCCATCCAGCAAATCAGGATAGGTCGTGCGGGCCTTTCCATGATCAATAATCTTCCCATCCGAATCCCGCAGGATTACGGCATCTGTATATGTTCCACCGGCATCTATACCAAGACTGTATTTCATTTGTAATCCTCTGGCAATTTTTAAATATAAAACTATTATATTCAATTTAAGATTAACTTTTTTAATTTCTATTACGCAACAATACCGTCAACCTGCACAACAATAAACCTTTCGTTTTGCTTTGAAGTAACAAAAGGTGGTTTTTCCTTTTAAGCATAATGAACTACTGAAAATATACCTGTATTTCAGCGGTTGTGTGTACATTCAATAACCATCAATTTTTCAAAAAAAGACCGGGTCTCAGCTACCACATAGCCAGTAAACATCTCTTGCTCCATAATATCAAATACTTCCCCTTTACCTGTAAGGGAAGAAATGAATAACAGAACACTCCCTTCGGGTTTGAGATAGTCAGATACTTCAGCAAAAAAGGTTGCTATAGTATCCCTTCCCTCAACTCCTCCATCAAAAGCATAATTGAGCCAACCCTCTAACTTTTCGTCTTCGGAGGTCGGGAGATAGGGAGGATTGAACAGTATGACATCAAAATATGCTTTTTTCCTGAGCCCTGCGAAAAGGTTACTGCGGAAAACCGGGATGCCGTTTTTATATGCGCATTCAAGAGCATCAGGATTTATGTCACAACCTATGGGTTCTACATTCTTATTAGCAGCAACCACTGCAGAAACAAAGCCACTTCCCACACCCATTTCCAGCACATGCATACCGTCACTGATACGGTCTATCGCAACATCTGCAAGCAGGAAAGAATCTTCCGCAGGTTCATAAACATCTTTTTCAATGTTAACATAAGCATTGCGATATGAAATGGGAGCCATTAGTCATCCCTTGCTTCATAGAGAATATTGGATATGGTTGCAAAATCTTCAGGAAAAAGCTGTTCAGCACGTTTTCCCAGGAAATCTTCAGGAATTAAACGAAGAATGGATTCCTGGTTTGCCAGGGGCGGATTGAATTTCGTAAGAGCATTTTTCATTTTCTTGCGCCTCTGGCCAAATGCAGCCTCGACAACCCTAAAAAAGAGTTGCTCATTCTTCACCTCAAAAGCCGGTGGCCTGGGTACCACTTCAACTACTGCAGACCAGACTTTTGGAGCAGGAGTAAAAGCAGAGGGAGAAATTTTGCGAAGGAGCCTGACATCAGCAAAATACTGTGTGTCCACTGAAAGCCGACCATAATTCTTAGAGCCCGGCACTTCTACCATTCTTCTGGCAAACTCGTACTGATACATTAAAATCCCTTTTTCAAAACCGTGGTTAAGAAGACGGAATGTTATGGGAGAAGAGATTGAATAAGGTAAATTTGCTACAACTTTATTGAAGGCAGGGAGTTCAACTTTCATTGTATCCCCTTTAATTATATCAATATTGGATACGTCGTGGAACCTGTCCTGCAACACTGTCACCAGACGGGGATCCCGTTCTATAACAATAACCCTGCCTGCCCTGGCTACCAGACGCTCTGTCAGATTTCCGATACCGCCGCCTATCTCAAGAACGACATCATCACCTTGCAGGTCTGCAGCTTCTGCTATTGAGTCCAGTATAGGTTCATTTACCAAAAAATGTTGGTCAAGGGAACCACCCCTGATCCCATATTTTTTAAGAATAGAGTATACCACATCTATACCCTTTATTCATTGTGGGGGCGGCGATGTGGTCTTGTGAAGAGTCTGTACTTGATATTATCATCTTTAAGTTCTTCCATGATACGATTGACAATAGCCTTCTGGGGCGTATGTACTCCACCCACACGTTCATGGAGTTCTTCAAGACTTTTGAACTCACCCTTCTTACGTTCATCGATTATCGCCCACATGAGTTTTTTGCCAATACCGGGTAAAAGCTCTAGCATGTGCTGGCGAGTCGTTATGGGATGAGCTTCATTGAAAAACTTTACAAAACGCTCCTCATGATGTTTTACCGATTGCTCCAGTACATACGGAAGCTCAAGTTGTGCACCACTTGTAAGATCATTGTAATGAATCCGATGCTTGACATGATCAATTACTTCCCTGTCACCCTCTCCGATATAAACTCTGGACTGTATCTGAGGAGTGACTTTTTCCTTGGGGACAAGTTCCATGAGTACGAATTTAGAATCACCTACTGCCTGGGCTAAGGGTGTTTTCTGGTATGTGGGACGTGGATCATTAGGATTTCCATAAGGAAGATAATCCAGAACCCATGCGTACTCTTCTCTTTCAGTTTTATTCCCCTTTGTAGTCATTATATCCTCCATGGTGCACGTAAGACTATTGATATTATCTAAAAGAAAAAGTCGTATATGGAATATAAATTTATTCCATATAATCCATTACGAGTTCAAGGATGGTGTCAAGCTCTTCATCTGAGAGAGTGTATCTCTCTTTGGCATAAAGGGTACGGAGTTCATCCCTGGAAAGTGGCATTGTGTCCACTATCCGAATTGCAATCTCCGGTTTCATTTTCTCCACTTCAAGCAATTTGTTGACAAACTCGCGTGCTTTTTCAGCACTTGTCCTTGAGAACATGTCTGCATGGTTTATGGCTTTACGCAGCTCATATCCAAGCTCTTCTTCGTTATTGACACGTTCTTCCAGAATCTGGTGGAGAATTCCCCTGACCTCAGGTAACGTAAGTAATTCTTCATCAAGAACTTTTTTAACTATCATTGGAAAGCACTCATCCATTCTGCCTTAAGTTAACCTGCCTTTAAGGCAGGAATAATGCAACAGACAACTATCAGAGGCAAAGCAGATATAGCTATTTCTGCTTTGCCTCTGATATTTATATTTCTTACCAGAAATCAGTATTTCTGGGGTTTAAGGTGCTGTGGCAGGACAATTACCTGCTTATTGGCATTTCCTTCACGTACTTCAAGGATATAGGCACGCCCGCGCTGAGAGAGTACCTTACCGGTTTTACCCTGGTATCTGGGATTTGGCATTCCTTTCTGGACACTGGGATCAATATCTATATGGACTCTCTGTCCTTCACTGAAACTCTGGATGGCTTTGCTCACAGGAGAGAGTCCTCTTTCCCTGATTGACTTTTTAAGCTTGTATCTTGTACAGTATCTTTCACCATTTGATTTTGGCATAATGTTCCTCCGTTGATGATATATAAATTATAATCCGGTTAAATCTTCACATCGACCACATCAAGTTCTTCAACCACTGCATCAATTCCAAGCAGACCGGTGAGGCTCGGAGTCGTGCGTCCCTCGTCACTGGATATAAGCTCTTTCACATAAAGCCCGCCTTCACAATCAACCCTGATTATTGCATGATCCTGATGATATTCGAGAAGTTCTATCGAATGCACCTGACGTTTCCTTACAAGATCAGCCCTTCGATGCGACACCCTTTGAGGCGTGCGCTGTTCGATTAGATTACCCTGGAGGTCCTCAAGAGCAGTCCTGATGGCGTCTTCCGTAACAGGGGCATTGAATGTAACTTTAAGCTTATAAACTTTATCCGCCGTAGAGTTCTTGAGGGTCTGAACTCTGGCCTTGTCCGCAAATTTGAGACCTTCAACTTCAATTTTCCCGTCAGCTTTACTGTTTATTTGCTCTTCCAGATCAGAAAGATTGTAGTTACGCTTACCCGGATTTATAGCTTCAACTACAAATGGGCGACCTGCACCGAGCATTAAGGCGTCTATGTCTTCCCTTCCAGCACCGTGGAATTTAGTATCATCACTGTCAAATGCTTCAATTACAGGTTCACTAACCAATTCATCCACGGATTCGGGATATTGTTTTCCTGTATTATCACAGCTCTGACATCCCTTTCCCTTGCATTTGCGGCAGGGCCATCGGGTCTGGGGTATGCCACGCACAAGTTTGCGATAGCGACCTTCAACATAAACCGAGCGGATTTCCAGTATAATATCTTCTTTTGCTATGTCAAGAATAACAACAACATCGGGCATTTTGATGTCTACTTCTTTGCCGCTGCGGGCTGCCAGGCGTTTTCCGATCTCCCTGTTAAGTTCAGTTTTCAGCTGCTCGGCATAATCAGCCCCGCATTCAGCCCAGAGGATCTCTTCATTCTCAGCCAGCAGTCCGCTAACCTTTGTACCCACGACAAAAGTGGAATACTCGATTCCTTCAAGAGCCTTTATAGCTCTGTCCACCCATTCATCCAGATTATCAAAAAGCCCAATGCATACCCAGCATTCCTCTTCCTCACAGGAGGCATCCAGTGTCTTACATGCGTAGGAGTTGGAAAGAGCGAGTTTTTCAAGTAAATCCTTATAGCCTTCTTCTTTCATCAGGCGTGCAGCTTCTAAAGAGAGGGATAGTTTGATAGCCTCTCCTCTTTCAGCATTTGTCAGGCCGGTAAGCAAGCGGGCAAATTGCCTGCCCATACAATTGTCGCATATTGGACCTTCCTCAATGATTCGGGCTGCTGTTTGCATTATGGTCATGTATTCACTTCCAATAGCAAAAAGGTTAATATTCTTTTTCCCTGCGGTCAAGTTCGTTGTGTAAAATTGTAATACAATGGTCCGAATGAAGCGAGATCGGGCCTATATTAAGTTTTATTGCACCGGCTTTTTCTATCTCTGCCTCTTCTTCTTCGGTAACACCGCTGTGATCACCCAGAATAAAGACCATATCCCCTCTGGGAAGGGTTTCTTCACGGATTTCCTTGCCGTCTTCAAGCAGATAATAAAGAGAGCAACCCTGCTGCTTGAATTCCGAAAGGAGAGTGGATAGGTTTGCATCACGCACGGTGACACCGGGTGTGGAGCGAATCTCAAAGTCAGAAGAATCCTTATCCAGGGCTTTTTTGATAAGAGAGCCACTACTTCGTTCATCCGGATTCAGGTAACGTACGGTCTCCCCGTCAAATTTGATAACCCTGCCAGGGTCGGGTTCTCCGAGGAGCAGGAGGTGAATCTGTACGTCCCGGCGCAGGTCATGGGAAAGAAAAAGGGCTGAATTTACGCACCTGCACAGTATATCCATCCTGCCGGCAGAACCAGGCAGGTCATTCAGGGAAAAATCATCGGCGGTATGCGCCTTATGAGCAATAATGAGAAAGTGTTTCATGATATGTTATCCTTTCAATTTCTGATGCCGATAAAATGTGCAGTACTATTTAAATCTGATTATGTATTTTGCCAATGAAGTAGGTATATAAATTTAAAGAATATTAAATTATTGTAAATTCAACAGGAGTCACACAAATGGCAGACGAAATCGATTACGATATTATTGGGAATGACATGCAGCTTGTGGAGATCGAACTTGACCCTTCAGAAAGTGTGAGGGCAGAGGCTGGAGCTATGATGTATATGGGCCAGGACATCAAAATGCAAACATCAACAGGCGGTGGACTTTTCAAGGGACTCAAGAGAATGGTTACCGGTGAGAGTTTCTTCATCACTTCCTTTACCAATGACGGAGACGGTAAGGAAAGGGTCGCATTTGGTGCACCATACCCGGGCAAGATTATTCCTATAGACCTGTCAGAAGTAGGTGGAAGTTTCCTGTGCCAGAAAGATGCTTTCCTTTGTGCTGCCAACGGTATAGAGGTGGGCATTGCATTTTCCAAGAGAATCGGTGCCGGTCTTTTCGGGGGAGAAGGTTTCATTCTCCAAAGACTTGAAGGAGACGGTTTGGCTTTTGTGCATGCCGGTGGAACGATAATCAAAAAAGAACTGGATGCAGGAGAGACCATGCGTGTGGATACCGGCTGTCTTGTGGCTTTTTCTGAATCTGTGAACTATGACATTAAATTGGTAGGCGGATTTAAGAATGCACTGTTTGGCGGAGAAGGAGTGGTCCTTGCTACGGTATCAGGTCCCGGTACGGTGTATCTGCAGAGCCTGCCATTCTCCAGGCTGGCTGACAGGATTGCAGCTGCCACAGGCCTTGGTTCCCAGAGTAACAGGGGCGAAGGTGGCGGTTTGAGCGGTATCCTCGGTGGCGATAAGAACTTCTAAGGAGCATAAATGATGCGTATACTTGCAATGTCTGATGCACACGGGAATTTTACACGCATCCCGGCCATACTTGAGAGGGCAGAGGATGTGGATTTGATACTGGTTGCAGGAGATATCACCAACTTCGGGCCGGATGAGCAGGCCCTGGAGATGATGAGAATGTTTGACAAACCAACCCTGGCCATTCCGGGCAACTGTGACCTGCAAAGTATCTGCAATCTTCTGGATGAGTCAAAGGCCATAAATCTCCACGAGCGTTTGTGGATCATGGAAAATGTGGCTTTCATAGGGATGGGCGGATCCAACCCCACACCCTTCAATACTCCCTATGAAATCGAAGAAGAGGAAATTGCAGCAACCCTGGACAAACTGGCTGCTGAAGGAAGACAGAAGGGCGATTACCTGGTGCTGTTGTCCCATTCACCCCCTTACTGCACACTGGATCGCATCGAAGCCGGTAATGTGGGCTGTAAAGCTGTAGCCGACATGCTGGGCAAGGTGGACCTGATCGTCTGTGGCCATATCCATGAGGACAAGGGAGTCATGGAAGTGGCCGGTACAACTGTCGTGAACACCGGTATGGCTTCGGAAGGATCGGCTGCCCTTATCGAACTGGATGAAAAATCGGGCAAACTGGATATCGAGATGCTGCAGGTCTGATCTCAGGGGTCGATTTCCAGCAGGTCCGAGGCGATGTGCACTTCACCTTTGAATCGGCTGCGCAGGTATTCCAGTGATTCCTGTTCATGGCCCTGCATTTGCGGGTAGAGATGGGTCAGGTAGAGTTTGCCTGCATCAAGTTTTTCGAGATAGGGGGCCAGCATATTCGGTGTGGTGTGGCAGTCGACGTCAAAGCCTGGGGGAAACGAACATTCGTGGATGAGAATATCGGCTCCCTGTGCCAGTTCCATGAGGGAGTCACAGGGTTCGGTGTCCCCGGTATATACCATTATTTTCCCTCCGTCCTCGAGTCTGTAACCCAGGGAGGGTACGCTGTGCACTCCTGCGGCACAGCTGAGCCGGCAGTCACTACCGTCAAGTACGATTTGCCGGTCGGGTTTGAGTTCGGTGACGGAGAGGTCAAACCTGCCCTGTAAATAGGGATACAGCCCGAACAGGCCGTCCAGCCATTCCCGGGTGCCCTGTGGCCCGTAGATGACACAATCGTTTTTCTCGCACAACCAGCGGCTTTTGAGCAGGGGCAGGACATCGGCCACATGATCCAGGTGCAGGTGGGTCAGGATGATTGCATCAACATCCCGGGGATCACGCCCGCTCTCAAAGAGGCGCTGCAGCACCCCGGCCCCGCAGTCAAAAAGTAATAAACGGCCGTTTTCAGTCTCAACTGCAATCCCGGACTGCACCCTGCCGGGCCGGGGGATTGCCACACCGCTACCAAGGAATTGTATTTTCATGCCTACCATAATAAGGTTTAAGTAACTTAACTCTAATTATGGATTCCGAATGGCTTTATAAAGCTCGTTCATCCAACCAACCGGCAAAGGCTAATTCTACACATCTTCCTGCGAGGGTTGCCCAGCCCGGTCAAAGGCGCCGGACTTAAGATCCGGTTTCGAAGGAATTCGAGGGTTCGAATCCCTCCCCTCGCACTTGTTTTTAGGGATATAGGTAACTCAGAAAAATGCAACTTTTAAAATTTAAAAATAATGAAGACTTCCTTAAGAATATGCTATTTCATATTGAATTAGTCTCTGAATGTTTTATCAAAGCTACTTTGAACATTGATTACTTAATTAATAGCATTTTAAACAGATAGTTCTAAATATTTGTAAATTGTGTAGAACTCTTATGGATATTTACAGAAAATGGAAATATGCCCATGAAAAGAGAAAAGATTTGGGCGAAAATAATCCTAGTAAATTAAATTTAATGGATAAGATTGTATATCGAATTGAAACGAGCTTATTTACCAAATTTCTTATATCGATATTCTTATTACTTTCATTTATAGTACTTTTTAAATATGCATTTGACAATTTATTCGAAATTTTGACATCATATCTTGGGATATCAAACATTGAATCTCAATTCCCAGATAATGATTCTGCCAGATATTTTTATAGTGCAGTAGCACAAAGTTTAGCAGCATTGTTGGCAATATCATTTTCAATATTGCTAGTTTACATGCAAATGATTGCAGATAAATATTCAATACAAACAATAAAACATGCATTTAGTAATTGGAAGGCAGTATCTATTTTTAGTATTTTTTTAATAACTATGGTTTATTCTCTTTTTGAGCTCTGTCTTATAAAAAATAGTTCGGAAACATCAGTTACAATTTATTCAAACTTATCTTCATTGATATTAGTTTTCATGTTAGTTGTTTTTTGTGTCTTACTCTTGATTTTCTTCTTCTTTTTTATAGTAAATAGGATTGAACCAAGCAATTATATTCGAGAAACATACAAACGAATTGAAAATGCATACCTTCTTAGATTAGGTTTCGTCCGAGACAAATACATCGAATACAATTACATTAAAGATGGGGTAAAGGATCTTGAAAATATCAAATTAAGTACTTTTTTTGAGATATCAAATTCAGAATATCAAATAAAAACCAAAAAATGTGGTTTAATTCGAAATATTAATCTTTCAAAATTAAAAAAATGCTCAAAAATACTTGAAGAAAAATCTCCTGAATCTAGTCTTAAAATCTGTATTCCATTTAATTGGGAAATAAAAAACTCAAATTTTGTATTAGGTTCTATTGAATCTGCTAATGATGCAAATGCAAATGAAATAAGCAAATTAGTTACAAGTGCTTACAGTATAAACAACCATAATAATAATAATTTTGTAACTGATTGCAACAATCTATCCCCAATTTCAACCTTTATAATTGAAATGATTAAAAGTTCTGAAAGAGATGTTTCTGATGAAGCATTAAGAGAATTCACCAACTTGGCACTAAAATCTATAAAATATAGAAAAGATTTTGGCCTCATTGGTGTTGATTCTCAGTTAGATGAAGCTATGTTAAGATTCGAATTCTTAAGTCAATTTTACCAATCATTTGAAAATATAACCAAAACATCTATTGATCAAGCTGACTTAGAAACCATAAATTGGATTCTTCATTATAATAAAGAAATTGGTTTTGAAGCTATAGATGCACTCGACGCGAGAAGTCTTCACAGAGCTACATCTTTTTACTTAAGGCTTATATATAATTTTGGAGATAATCACTTAGATAGAATTTTTCATGAGTCAGATAACTTAGAAACAAAAGCTATCTATGATTTACGATACCAAAAAGAAGATGAGAACTATGTCAAGAAATCAGAAGAAATATTGTCAACAATTATCGATTACTATGAGGAATTGACAAAACTATTAATTGATAGGCACTCAACCTTATCCACAAGGTGCTTTTATAAGCTTCTAGACATCAGTAAAAACATTAATGATTTTGCTTATAGCAACGAGAAATACAAATTAAAGCATGAACTTGAAAATTTAGACAAAACTAGTAAAAATTATTTACTAGTTCAAAATGAAATAAAAGTTATTGAAGAAAAAGAGAAGTTAAGTAGGAATGTACAGATCTTTTTAAATAAAAAAGTCTATGGTCTAGGCATTTACTTTATGATTAATTTAGAAAACAATAATTATAAGCCTGAATTCGTACAAAAAACTTTAGAAGTTATTACTGAATTTTTCAACCTTAACAACGTATATGAAACATTCGAAAAAGTAGTCTTTGAGAAAAAAACTCTTTTTAAGATAGAACATTGGTTAGATAAAATAGAAGATTATCAGGCACATGTATTAGATACAAGCTACAATGAGAGATTTTTGATATTGATATCAGCTTTAATTTACAAAAAACATTCTAGGTTAAGTAAAAGCACTAATCTAAACTGTTTTACTAAAGCAAGGATTGTAACATTTGAAGAAGAGTTGAATAAACTAAATGAGAATATTGATGTATGGAATTCAATTTTGGATTCAAATGCCAAATTTTACTTTGATGAGGTACTAGATAAATTTAAAAACTTCACAATCGAGCAAGAAAATGCTTTACTGGATAGAGTACAAAAATCAAGCTTGTCAGAAGAAAAGCTCAAATCAACAATTTTAGATATTACTACTTCTGCTGAACAAAATTTTGAAATTAGAGATTTTGTTAGGGTGGAACCAATTGTGGAAAATAAAGAGCTTATGACATTCCATGATTTATGGAGAAAGGCGCGACAAGGGCTTGTGGAACCAATTGAGAATAAATGGTTTATCGAAAAAATAAATTTTGTTGATGATGATGTCGATCCACACGTATATCATGGTCTTGAATACCTTGGGAAGGGTATAGGTGAGCAAATCGGAATTAATAGATCAAACTATGTACTCAAACAAATTTATGCCAATTTAAATGTGATAGAAAATATGTTTGTTTTTGAAACATTTTCAGTTGAAAATTTGAATATTATAAAAGATAAATTGGAAGCACGTGGATTCGCTCCAAATACTATAATTGCTTCGCCAGATCTAGATATAAATTTTGCGATGTTCGGTTCTAATCATTGGATCGAAGAAATAGATATTCGTGAAGATGGTGCTTTGCCAGACAAAACTATTATTCTATATGACAAAAATCGTATAGGTACATTAAAGATAATACAAAAATTAAAGCCTCTCATTAAAAGTGATTTTGATAAAGATGCTATCATTAAAAAAGAGTTAAATGATGGAAAAATTAGAGACGATCAAGTTGATGATAGACTAAAATATTTGGATCTATTAGTGAAAATTGAAGTCTTTGACAAGATTAAATTTAAATTTGACAATAAGGATGCAGGTGTTGTAATGTCAATAAAATCTTCTCCACATCATTAATTTGAACAATTTATTATTATGTTGAAAATTATTTATGTTACGAAAAATTACAGGTTTCTAATTTAGGATGAAAGACACTGAACTAATTTTTCTACAGCATCCGTATTCAAATTAACATCCTTATTCACCAGAATCCTATCCTTTATCCTCTTGAAAGTACCTCTGTTTATACCTAATTCTTCATCTTGTGATTGAGACAATTCAAGTATCTTTCTCATTATTTCCTGCTTGTCAATGAACACCTGTGACCGCTTAACATCCAAGGCCTGTTCATAAATATTGTTGGCCTCCTTGCCAATGTAAATAACACCACCAGCATGAAAATGCTTCCTTGCAAGAATCCAACATCACCCTCAAACTTATGTTCCGGATGGTTCTCTAAGGGCACTTTGCATCACATGAAGCAGAATGCTAAAATTGATAAGCCATTTACTCTTAATACTCATGTTAAGGAAAGGTTGGAGATGTGGGAAGAATGTTAATGACAGGTACAAAAGGAGATCCAAAAAATGAACGGAATTAACCTTAATGTCATACCATGTGAAACAAATTTAAAAACCGATATAAAGGACAATGGTAGTCCGTGTCCTGTTTGTAACGTTCCAGGTAGTTTTGTAAAAAATATTACTGTAAGACATATGATATGTGATGACTTGTTAGAAAATATAGGTGATTTTGACTATTATTTATGTATGAATGAAGATTGCAAGATTTCTTATTATAACAATGATTTCAGAGTTAAATTCGAAAAAAGTGATGTAAAAGTACCAATATGGTTTAAAAAAGGTGCAAAACCGAAATATGCCTGTTATTGTAGTAAAGTAACAGAAGAACAAGTTATAAACGCTGTGATTAATGGTAAGGCAACTAATATGAAAGAAGTTTTAGAAATCACAGGAGCAATGACTAACCCAAATTGCCAAATAAATAATCCGTCAGGTAAATGTTGCCATCATACAATACAGGGAATTATAGATAAAGCATTAATTGATTAATATAATTTAAAATATTTCATTGGTGACATGTTTTCCACAGGAAGTTGAAAGGAGGATCAAGTAAATGAGCGGCGATGTAGTTCACTATGAACATAGTCATTTTGATTACGATTGGCTAAATGACAGTATGTACATCTATCCTCAGGACCGCAAATACAAATCCTCATTGATGTTAGATGATATCATCCTTGACGTGGACGAAAACAACAAGTTTGTCGGGATTGAGATACTTGATGCATCCAGGAAATTCAATATCAGTAAATATGAGATGCGTGAACCTGTGGAACTGAATGTTAATTTTGAAGTAGAAGACGGTAAACTTACTCTCAATCTGAAAATGACTTTTGTAAAAAGGAACCATCCCGTTGCAAAAACTGTTTCCGTTACAGGTAACAACGAGATGAATTTGTCCCCGGGGTCAACCACCCTGGCACTGGCATGATTTTTACTTACCTTTCATTGCTAGTGTTTCGATCAAAAAATATAGCACTTGAGAAACCCGAACTGCTGAATCCACCCGATCCAAATTTGGATTTGATATTTATCACTTCACTTGAGATCTGTTTTGGAAGGAGTTTGAGGGTTTGAATTCCTCGCATCGTGTCGCTTTTTTTGGGATATGGCAGGTTGCATTATTTGTACGCACAGTATTAGGGTTTAATAATATTTTAAAAAAATTTGAACATAAGTAAATGCTTTATAATTTACAAATTATTGCTAAAACCAATTTTTTTGTATGCTTTTTAGTATAAATATATTAGAATTGTATTATATTCACGCAATGAATTCTCTCAATAATTTTGTACTATTAAATAACTCATCTGATATTGCAAATAATAAATGAGCAGATAATATTACAACAAAAAATCGAAACCAAAAATTCAAAAAAGGAATACATTAATAAAAGAATTAATATGTATAGATTGAATATGATTGAAAAGTTATAAATGTTAGGTTCTTAACTATGATTCATAATGCTTTAACATCCTTGTACAAATCTTTTAAATTTGCTGATGAAATATCAATTAGTGGTTCATACATAAAAGAATTAAAATGTATATTCTCTGGAGTCATAAGGTTCACTCCATCAATTACAGCCAAATTTTCATCATTTGGATTAATTTCTTTTAATTTTTTAATAAGTGTGGATGTTTGATTGCTAGTTATGTTATTGACAAATTGTTGATCATTGATTTTTTTTATTATATATTTCTCTGTCAAGAGTCGAATTGCAATTGCCAAAATTAATTTCGTTTCTAAATTAATGCTTTCATCAACAGGTAAACAAGCTTCAGCTTGATTAAGAATGATATCAATTACTTTATCATCTTGTATTGTGAAAGTATTATTGAAGATTTTGTTATAGATTTCTAAGATATCAGATGTACGGATTGATTCTGTATCAGCTTTATAATGTAATAAACTTGTTAGCTTTAAAAAATCGGAGTCGTCTACTCCTTTAGTATATTCAATAAGATTTCTTACGAAAGGAATTAACGATACAAATACTTTAGGATTTTCATGATATTGACGTTGCCACTTTTGAATAAATTTAGAGGGATTTAAAAACTCAGATGGTTTAAGTTCAACTTTAGTATTGTCAATTAAAACCATGTAAGTTGAATTTCTCGGTATTCCTAGTCTACTTTGAATCGTACGAAAGAAATCAAAGTTATGTGATAGAATAATTGCTAAAAAGTTATCATACTTTACTATATCATCAAGGTACTGGATTATCGCATATTTATTCTTATAATCGAATGAATCCGCTAAATCATCTATTACTAATAAACAATCATTTCCTTCAATTTTTCTTGCTTCTACCTCAAATATAATGTCAAGTATGTATAATGCTCTTTTTTCACCAGTACTTAAAGAACGAACTAGTTCAGATCTAGGAAGTCTCTTTTTATCTATTTGATCATTATATTCAAAATGAATTGTTGGTACCTCATCTTGTAAAATAACATCCTCTTGGTTTACCACTGATAGAGTATAAGGGACGCTGAATCTACTATTAAATATTTCGACAACACGTTTCCATTCAGTATTTTCTTTTTTTGCCTGTTCAATCATCTCTGCAATTGGTTTTTTACCCTCTTCATATAAATGTACAAGATTTGAAATTTCTTGACTAATTTGTTTGAAATAGGAAATCCATATCTTCTTTCTATACTCAGCTAAATTTTTCAACTCTGGTAATATACTTGGTTTATTTTCTAAAAATTCTCGGAATGCCTTTAGCTCTGCGTTTTTAGTTAATGCTTGATCAATTTCTTCAAACCGCTTTTGAAGCTCTTTATCTTTAAGGATTCGTGTAATTTCTTCATTCAGAATTTCTTCAAATTTCTTCGGATCATCTACTTCAATCGGATTGCCAGAATTATCCAACACGATTTTATGATTTGCTTCAAAATATTTATTTGATTTTAATTGCTTAGCAACATCAGTAGCATTAGTATGATTGAAAATTCCTTTTTTCAAGAAACCAGAAGATTCGATCAGTTCGTTATATTTTTTTATATATTCATCAATTTGTTCTTTCGATTTTTCATCATTTAGGAATGCTACTATTTTGGGATTATAATAACTTTTATATTTTCCTTCATCTATTAGCGGTTGTTCATCATTATTTATAATAGGTAATATTGTTGTATAACACTCCAGAATATCTGAGAAGCCAAATGTTTCACATATTTCTTCTTCGATTCCATTCCTCATTCCTGATATTTTTTGTAGTTTTTTCCTTACCTCAGCATTACTAGTGGTAATATCCTTACGAGTCTTTTCATATTTTGATCTTAGTTGCCTATTTGCCAATAATAAGGGCATTTTTTCTGAAGAATATTCTGATCTTTCTGATTCTATTACAAATATTGTTTTTGGATCAATTTCAGAGCCAGTTTCATCTGTAATTCGACATGTGGTTATTCTTTCTTCAAATATACCATCTTTTGGACTTATACCCCTGGAGGTGTCCAAAAATGTTTTTGCAAAAGATGTTTTCATAGTTCCATTTGGAGCATAAATTAGATTTGATTTTGACCCTTCGAATGAAAAGGTATGAGTAAGTTCACGAATACCATAACAATTTTCTAATTCAACGTTTAATTTTTCCATTTAAACCACTTCACTACAATCACCATGAAGGCGATTGTGAAATCTCAAAGTCAACAGAAAATATAATTTTCTTCATACTGTGCCTTATGTACTCACAGATGAAAGTATATATAACTTTCTCTTCACGGTGCATTTTTTTATTCTTAATAATGCCCAAAATTTCAATACAACGACTGTTATTACGATTCAGGTACCCAGTAGATGCACAAATATTCCATCCCGCAGTCACCTATACCCTTAAGTACCGAGGCCTGCAATAAACCTCCCCATATCGATTTCCTACCTTGTCCGTCAATACACTTCCTCGCCCCTTCCCACCAGTTACCAATAATATCCCTAAATTCATTTTTCATATCGAATCCATTCAATTCCCAATATAATATCACTTTAGTGAGAGTCCTGTGAAAGTATTATCTGTCACATAAACAACAAAATCCCCTCCCCAACCACCACATAGGAGTCCATTTCAAAAGTATGAATACAACCTCGTACAATAATTGTATGAGGGGAAATTTATGGAGTTTATAGAACTCCCTGATGAACAATGGAAATACATCAAACAGTTTTTACCTCCACAGCCAATAACTGGAAGAAAGAGGGCTGATGACCGTAAGGTCATCAATGGAGAACATGACAGAAACCACTTTGTTGAGGTCATGGAAAATATAAAGATCAAAACTGAAGGAAGACCCAAGAACCAGACCGTTAGAAGTACTTGCAGATTCTGCTTATGATGAGATAAACATCAGGAAATATCTGAGGCGCAGAGCGATAAAAAGTAACATCCCTATTAATATCAGGAATCGGAAATATCCTAAAAGAGGAAGACCTACAAGACTTGAATATGAGTCATATAGGAAAAGGAGACAATAGAACGAGTCTTTGCATGATTGAAAATGGGATTCAGGAAAATAGCAAGCATATATGAAAGACGAAATGTTGTTTTCAAAGGACTACTGGACATAGCATATTTTCTAATGTGCTGGAAAAAGTTTTAACAGGAGTTTTGAAATAGGTTCGGATTAAAATCATCAAATATATAATAAACAAATGCATACTGAAAGGCAGTGATAATGTGAGCAATTTCCAGGAAAAAGCGAATTTCATTTGGAGTGTGGCGGACGAGGTTCTTAGGGACGACCTGAAGGCAGGAAAGTACAGGGACCTCATTTTACCCTTTACCGTAATCAGACGGATTGAATGCGTCCTTGAACCCACTAAGGAGGATGTACTTGAGAGAAATAAAATACTGGAAGGGAAGGTCAAGGACAAGTACAGTGCCCTGTGTGATGTAGCAGACTGCCGATTCTACAATACTTCTCAGTATGATCTGAAAAAACTGCTTGATGATCCGAAGAATATAAAGAAGAATTTCCTGGCATACATGGACTCATTTTCGGATAATGTCAAGGAGATCCTGTCCAAATTTAATATTGACAATTACATCGATTTCCTGGATGAGAACAATCTGCTCTACATGCTTGTGGAGAAGTTTGGGAATGTGGACCTGCATCCCGATGCTGTCAGCAATATGGAAATGGGATATATTTTCGAGGAATTGCTGAGGCGGTTCAATGAGAACATGAATGAGAATCCTGGAGAGCATTTCACCCCGCGTGAGGTGATAACCATGATGGTGCATCTGCTGTTCCATCAGGATATGGATATCATCGGTCACAATCATCCTGTGCGGACGGTTTACGATCCTGCATGTGGTACTGGAGGGATGCTGACCGTATCCAAGGATTATGTGCATGAAGAGATCAATCCCAATGTCGATATGCACCTGTACGGGCAGGAAGTCAATCCCGAGACCTATGCGATTGCCAAGGCAGAACTGTTGCTCAAGGGTAATGGCAGGGATTCTGAGAATATTATGCTGGGGTCAACGTTATCCAATGACCAGCACACCGATAGGACCTTCCATTACCAGCTTTCCAATCCACCCTTCGGGAAGGACTGGAAGAAGGATAAGAAGATAGTGGAGGCTGAAGCGAACAGGGGATTCAGTGGCAGGTTCGGTGCAGGACTGCCCAGATCAAGTGACGGTCAGATGCTGTTTTTGATGCATATGATTTCAAAGATGCGTCCTCTTGGGGAAGGAGGAGGCAGAATGGGAATTGTCATGAATGGTTCGCCGCTGTTTACGGGAGATGCAGGTTCGGGTGAAAGTGAAATTCGACGCTGGATTCTGGAGAATGATATGCTGGAAGCGATCGTGGCATTACCTGACCAATTGTTCTACAATACGGGAATCAATACCTATGTCTGGATATGCACAAACCGTAAGGATGAAGTCAGGAAGGGCAAGGTCCAGCTGATCGACGGGACTTCCTGTTATATTAATATGCGGAAGAGTCTCGGGGATAAAAGACATGAAATATCTCAGGAACAGATCGAGACCCTGACACGCCTGCATGCCAGGTTTGAGGAAAATGAGTATTCCCAGATCTTTGATAATACTGCGTTTGGTTATCGCAAGATCACAATTGAGCGACCCCTGCGCCTGAAATGTCAGATCACCGAGGAACGTATCGAGGAGTTGAAGGAGCAGAAGGCTTTCCAGAGTCTTGCCACAAGCAAAAAACGCAAGGATACTGCAGAGAAGGAGAGGGAAGAGGCTGCAGGCAGGAAGTTGCAGGACTTAGTTATTGACGTGCTTGCAGGAATGGATCATGATAAGATATACATGAGCCGCGATGAGTTTCTCAAAGACCTCGAGTCATCTCTCAAGCGGGCAAAGGTGTCGATAAAAGCACCTGTAAGAAAGGCTATACTGGCTGTGATGTCCGAACAGGATGAAAATGGCGAGATCTGCAGGGACAATAAAGGCAATATCGAGGCTGATACCCAGTTGAGGGATTATGAGAATGTACCGCTGGATGAGGACATCCATGAGTATTTCGAGAGGGAAGTCCAGCCCTACGTTCCCGATGCCTGGATCAATGAATCCGTGACCGATGAGAAGGACGGAGAGATTGGCAAGGTCGGTTATACGATCAATTTCAACCAGTATTTCTATGAATACCAGCCTCCACGTCCCCTGCAGGAGATCGAGGCAGATATCAACAAACTGGAAAACGAGATCCTGCAGATTCTGGAAGTGATGAAGCAATGAGTTCCTCCCAGGTAAAGTACATGGATTCCTCAGGGATGGACCCATATCCCGATTACAAGGATTCGGGAATTGAGTGGATTGGAGAGATTCCAGAGCACTGGGATGTAACAAAACTAAAACATATGTGCAATAAATATGCATTGTATGGTGCAAATATATCTGCAGATGAATATACAGGCAGCGGAATTCGATTTTTAAGGACTACAGATATAGATGATTATGGAAATCTACATGGTGAAGGAGTTCATGTTACTAAATCTGCTGTGTCAAATTACATTGTTGAAGATGGTGACATATTAATCTCTAGAAGTGGAACTATTGGTAGGTCTTTTCTTTATGATTCTACCAAGCATCCAATTTGTGCATATGCTGGATATTTAGTAAGATATAAGTCAAATTCATCTACTTACTCAAAATTCATATTTTACTTCACAAAATCTGCACCTTTTATTCATTGGATAAATCAAATTTCTTTAGAATCAACAATCGGTAATGTTAATGGACAAAAGTATGCAAATATGGAAATTCCATTTGTTCCACTTCCAGAACAACAAGCCATAGCCACCTTCCTCGACCGTGAAACATCCCGCATCGATGCTCTTGTGGAGAAGAAACAGCAATTCATCGAACTGCTGGAGGAGAGGCGTTCGGCACTGATCAGCCATACGGTCACGAAGGGACTCGATCCAGATGTGCCGATGAAGGATTCGGGGATTGAGTGGATAGGGGAGATTCCCGAACACTGGGATACCATTCGCATAAAACATGCTACTTATGTAAAAGGAAGGATTGGTTGGCATGGTTTAAGGTCAGATGAATTTATTGATGAGGGACCTTTTTTGGTTACTGGCACCGATTTTGTCAATGGAATAGTGAATTGGAATTCTTGTTATCATGTTAGTAAAGATCGATATGATCAAGACCCGTATATACAACTAAAAGAAAATGATTTGCTGATTACTAAAGATGGAACCATTGGGAAGGTTGCACTAGTCAAAGGATTAAAATCTGAAGCTACATTGAATAGTGGAATATTTGTAACAAGACCTCTATCAAACAATTATATCACTGATTTTATGTACTGGATATTAAATTCTGAAGTCTTTACTGCCTTTTTTGAATATATGTCCAATGGTACTACAATACAGCATTTGTATCAAAATGTTTTTAATGAATTTGCATTTCCAATTCCACCTCTCCAAGAACAACAAGCCATAGCCAATTACCTCGACAGAGAAACATCACAGATTGACAACTTAATCGAAAAAACAGAACAATCCATTGAATACCTGAAGGAATATCGTACTGCACTCATATCCAGTGCTGTCACGGGGAAGATTGACGTCAGGGGGACTGTAAGTGACTGATCCAGCCGAAGAAAAATTCGAAACCGATATAGTGGAATCGCTTGTAAGGGACCAGAAGTATATCCAGCGCTCAAATCAGGACTATGATAAGGAACTCTGTCTGGATGCTGATATGCTCTTTGATTTCATTCGCTCCACCCAGTCCGAGGAATGGCAGAAATTAAAGGACAGGCATGGGGATGACAGGGTAAAGGACAAATTCCTGAACAGGCTTACCAAGGTCCTCCAGAAACAGGGTACACTGGATGTACTCAGAAAAGGGGTGAAGGATACGGGCTGTCATTTCGATCTCATATATTTCAAACCCGAAACTGCACTCAATGAAGCCCATCAGAAAAAGTACAGGAACAACAGGTTCTCCGCAATCCGTCAACTTCACTACAGCAGGAAAAAGCCCAATAAATCTATAGACCTGTGTCTGTTTATCAACGGGATTCCCATTATAACTGCTGAACTCAAGAATACCCTGAACGGGCAGGATGTGGATAATGCGATCAAACAGTACAGGACCAACAGGGATCCAGCAGAACCCCTGCTGCAGTTTGGTAGGTGTTTCGGACATTTCGCAGTCGATCCGCATCTGGTATACATGACCACCAAACTGCAGGGTGAGTCTACGGTATTTTTACCTTTCAACAAGGGATATCAAAATGGTGCAGGCAACCTGCCCATGTATGACGATTACGATACATCCTACCTCTGGCAGGAGATCTGGAACAAGGATCTGTTGCTGGATATAATACAGAACTTCCTGCAGATAGTGGACAAAAAGGATGAACAAGGCAATGTATCCCGCCAGTTGATCTTCCCTCGCTATCATCAACTGGATGCAGTCAATCTGGTTGTGGAAAACACAAGGATCAATGGTGTCGGTCGAAAATATCTCATCCAGCACAGTGCAGGAAGCGGGAAAAGCAATTCCATTGCCTGGATGTGCAACAAACTTGCTGGATTACATGACGAAAACAATGAGAACATCTTCGATTCCATTATAGTGATAACCGACAGGCGGGTACTTGATGAACAGTTGCGAAACACCATCATGGCACATGAGCAGGTCAGGGGAACGGTGGAAGCCATTGACAGGGACAAGTCAAAAAGATTGGCTGAAGCCATCGAAGCAGGCAAGAAGATCATAATAGTGACCCTGCAGACATTTCCCTTTGCAATCGAACTGTTCCACAAGACCCCTGGCAAACGGTTTGCAGTGGTGATCGATGAAGCCCATTCCTCCCAGACAGGAAATACCGCCAGAGATGTCAGAAAGGTGCTGGTGACCGAGGATACCGTGGAGTATGAGGACGAGCAGGTCAGGGATGTGGAAGACACAATCAATGAGAAGATGGATGAGATCACCACCGATCTCAAGCTCCAGCCCAAAAACATCAGTTTCTATGCCTTCACCGCCACTCCCAAGAACAAGACCATGGAGATGTTTGGGGAAGAGCAGGCAGATGGTACTTTCGAACCCTTCCACCTGTATTCGATGAAGCAGGCAATCGAGGAAGGCTTCATCATGGATGTACTGCAGAACTACACCACATACACCACCTATTTTGAACTGATGAAAAGCATCGAGGACGATCCCAGGTACCAGAAGATGGCTGCCAAATCCCTCCTGAAAAACTATGTGGGCTCAAGTGAGTATGCTATCAGGCAGAAGACCGAACTCATGCTCAATCATTTTGCAACCAATACCATAAACAGGATCGGCGGCAAAGCAAAAGCCATGCTGGTGACAGGTTCCAGGGCCAATGCAGTCCGATACGAACTGGAATTCAAGAAACAGATCGCAGAAAAGGGCTATCCTTTTGATGTGCTTGTGGCTTTCTCGGGAGTTGTGCAAGGAGAAGATGTCTACAAGAAATACACAGGCAAGGAATTCACCGAATCGGGAGAGAACGGTTTTCCCGACTCGCAGACTGCTGAGAAGTTCAATGAAGATGAATACAGGATAATGATCGTGGCCAACAAGTTCCAGACGGGATTCGATCAACCTCTGCTGCACACCATGTATGTGGACAAGAAACTCGGTGGAGTGGATGCAGTACAGACACTGAGTCGATTGAACCGTATCCATCCAGAAAAATCAGATACGATGGTACTGGACTTTGTCAACGAGGCAGAAAAGATCAAAGAACCTTTCGAAAGGTATCATGTTAAAACCACGCTCACTGAAGCAACCGATCCCAACAAACTCTATGATTATGAAAGTCAACTGCGGGACTTCGGTGTTTTTGATGATACGGACATCAACAACTTCGCTGCAGAATATTTCTCTTCCAGAGGAAAGCAGGCAAATCTCTATACAGCCCTGCACCAGCCAATCAGGAGATGGGGAGAACTGGAAGAAGATGAGAGGCGGGATTTCAAGAAGAAAATGACCACCTTTGTACGCCAGTATGCCTTCCTGTCCCAGATAATATCTTTCTTTGATGATGATCTTGAGAAACTCTACCAGTTCTCCAGATTCCTTGTGAAAGAGTTGCATGTGGAGTATGATAGACTGCCAAAAGAGGTCACCGACAAGGTCAAGATGAGTTCATTCAGATTGCAGGAAACCAGCAAGGGAAGAATATATCTGTCAGATGATGAAGGAAATCTGGAACCTGTACCCGAGCCAGGAGCAGCCATAAAACCAGTAGATGAGATGACACCGCTTTCCGAGATCGTTAAAGAGATCAACGAAGCCAGCGGTGCAGAAATGCTGACAGATGAGGATAAGGTTGCCCAGGTACTTGGAAATATGCAATCCAATATGATCGCAAACCAGCGTATGCGTCAGGCTTCAGCGTCTGAAGTGAATGAAAAGAAGGATGTTAAACTCATCTATAACGAGATTTTTGGAGAAGAACTAAACAAGTTGATTGATGTCAATTTTGAATTATTCTCCAAGATCAAGAATGAGGAGGAATTTGCCGAAATTATCAAGGAGAAGTTGTTCAACAACGTCTATCAGGCAATTACTGAAGAGTACAGCTGAATTCTGTAAATCCCCTTTATTATAACTTGCCGCACATTATCCTTGTGGAATACAAAAACCATGCCTGTGAATCTTCAGTTGATTTACCCTGTCCAGCATTTTATCAAATTTTCTTTTCATCTGGTCGGCTTCTTTTCGGGAAGCAAGTCCATTATTTAATTGCCATTCTAAATCAAATGCGAATGCAGGTGCAACTGGAGAAATTGCTTTTTTAGTATTGTTATCAGTTAGTTGTACGGGGGACGTAGCTAAAATTGTAATATAATCATAATTTTCATAGAAAGATATTGAATTTTCTGTAACGTTATCATCATGGTATGGTTTGAATATTAAATTAAAGTCGCTAAAAGAGGTATTCATTTCTCGACACACTTTCGGTCCAGCATTTAACATATTTAAGAAACAATCACTTAATTCCGGCCCACTTATAAGATAATCCATTCTTGAAGTTTGCCATAATATATCATAAGTTGGCCATACTTTACTGATATTCAATTCCTGATCCTTTGAAATTATAAATATTTCTACGGTGTTGCACTTAAAGTAGTCTTTATTACTAAAATCAAACAGAACATGCTCATTTTTTTGAGTATATTCTTTGACACCCGGTTCTTTTACAGAGATCTTACACAATGGCATCGGAAATTCAGAACTCGGTTTCATATCTATTATATTATGAAAGGAATGTTGGTACACAATTTCTGAGGATTTATCTTTGATGTGTACTACTGGTTTCTTCTTTTTGTCTCTACTGGATGAGTGGTATGATATTTCAGAAGTTGTAGGACATCTTTCAGGTTTACTTTTTCCTAATTGCCAGTAAGAGATCTGGAAATAATTCCCAAGTAAAGAAAATTTAAAGTCGATGGTGTTTCCTTTGGAAATAGGAATTATCCGAAGGATATCTATATTATCATGAGTCAGAGCCAATTTCATAATTTAATTTGTGCAGTTATTTTATTTGAATTGTGCCATCTAAGCATGTATAAGAGATGTTGCTGAAATCTTCAATCTCATCAATCGCTTCAACAATGTCAGTTAAAAACAACCTGTACTCACGCATGAAAACCATCTCATGCATGCGCATAAACCACTTCTGAAAAAATCCTGCTTTTCAATTCATCCCTTACGGCACGTTTCGAGATGATATCTACCTTTGTCCCGAACTCGTCTTCAAGAAAAATTCCAAGAGCTGCGAGATCAAAAAGATCCGCACCTTTCTCAAACTCAACAAGGAAATCAATATCGCTGCCGGTTTTGTATTCATTCCTCACCACCGACCCAAAAAGGCCTATTTCCTTTACTTTATAGTTCTTTTTCAATTCCAAAAGCAGCTCATCCAGTCTTCCCAGAATAATATCCCTTTTGATCATATTAATTCCCTTGTGAGATCTCTGATACACATTTTGGAGGGTCTTTTTATATTATTGCTTTGGTTGTGTTGTCTGATCATTCCCATGAATTCATTAGGCAGATCCTAACTGTAGTTCAGTGATCTTATATTTGCTGCCTTGATAAAGGTCCGGTCAAAAAGAGATATTATACGCTGCTCGAGTTGATTGATTTCGACTGCCTGCAGCAGGGAAGTTGCCATATATTCTTGGCGGATGAATGGCAGGAGTATATAGGGTTTATGGCAAAAATCGATTATGAAATTAATTCAAAAGGTTTATACCAAATGCTTCCAATACTCACATGTGAGTATTGATAACAATTAGACGAAATACTTTTTTTGTGGTGAAAGATGGTAACAAAACCGAATCCAATATTGGAGTATAGTATAGATTCCCTGTTAAAAGCCTTCAATACTTATAGAAAACCGGTCTTAAATCATTCTCATTTTTCTAAATTGATGAATTTACTTGACACGAGATTGAGGAAACAAGGAATTGATATGGAACTACCAGGATATTGGTATAAATATGGGTTTTATATAGAACCCCGATTTCTGGATAGTGCTCTTCCCAGAAAATTTACTGAATATTATACTTTAGACGACACAGTCGTCCCACCCATGCACCCAAAAAGAGATTATGGACTTAAAGCAGATATAAAAAAAACGATCGATTCAATAGTTCGTTATCTTTGGAAACAATATGGATACAAATCAGATTACGGTAAAAAGGTCAAAAGAGATTCATATCAAATAAACAGTCCATATGATTTCAATACTATTTTTCAGGATTATATTGATGTTGTGAATCGTAAAGAAAGGGGATTTGGTTCAAGAAAGGATCAGCTGGAACCGTTGTTGGATGATTTACTCAACAATTTTCCTGAAGATGATTTCCCTGAACTATTTGATTTGTATCTCGAATGGGATGACACTGTACGTCTTATTTTGGATTGTACATCTTCCGAAAAACAATATGGTCTTATTGTTGACCTAAGGGACAAATTCTGGGATGTCTTTTCAAATTGTGTCAGAATAATACATCACCAAAATATTCCTGATGAAAAAAGCATCATTGATGAATGGGAGAGAAAATATGAACAATCAATTCCTGCTTTTTATCATGAACTGGAAGATCTAAGAGAAGAGATTCTTTCTGACAATTATGAATTTTCAAATAAAAACGAAGATACTGTTAAGAAACTACTGAAATGCGCATACGAAAATCATAAGGGGGAAGCGCATGGATGAATCTTTTTCTTGATAACAATGTGTTAATTGGTTATATTTTTGAAACCGATAACTGGAATCTAAAATCTCTAGATGTGATGCGTTGCTCCTTAGATCGATATTCAAGTAATACCGTTTGTCAGGAATGTAGGGATATATACAAAAAGAACTTGGGAATTATAAAGAAAGAATTTAAACACATTATCCGAGAATTTAACAGAAAACAATCATTCAGCTTAAAAAAAGCATCATCTGTATTAAAAAGATACCAGATCGGGGATTGCTTAATTGAGTATTTTAAAAATAACCCCGTAGAAAATATAAAAGAAGCCAAAAATCATTTGAGAAATCTCCAGCGAGACATGGAAAAAAGATGTCTTGATAATTATCAGAATATAAATAAATTAGTAAAAGTATGTGCCCGTGATAATCCCTATAACGACATTTATAGGTTATTGGAAGCAGATGGTTTGGCAGAAGAAGAATTTATGGACCTTGAAATTATTATCGACGCACATCATGTTGGTTTGAATGTTGAACAGATGTTTTTTATTACTGGTGATTACAGGGATATTGTTTCAAGAAAAAAGTTGATAGTGGCCAATACTTCCTTAGAAGATGTTATCTATTTGAAATATTTTGATTTCCAGTAATCGAGTTACAATATTTCAATTATTTCTTATATCACTGCTCGCCTTCCTGCGGGAATCCTGCACATCAAGACTGCCGTTTGCGTCCAGTGTCTTGATACCAAGCCCGACTGCAGCGATATCCTCGTTCTCTGACAGGTACCTGTGTTCTTCAAGCCAGTCAACAATAATGTTCTGCGCCTGCTCGAAACCAAACATATCCTAGTTCCACGTTTCAAATCATGTAGAGTTCCCTTTGAGAAACCCAATTTTTTCCACTAAAAATAGAAAATATAAAGTAACAACTGCCTGATTTCCATGTTGTCCTGTCTTTCGATTTCATGTACATGAGACATGAACTCAACACTTTTGCGTTTGCCAACAAAGTATTGAGCCAGTCCTCTTGTCTTCAGGAGCAATATAGCACTCCATGTATGCTGTTTATCCCTGTATTCAGCACGTTTATTTAACCATTGATTTACTTCCTCTGTAATCTTCCTGGCCCCTGTAAGCTTAAGCCTTAGCGCATAGGTTTCTGTCCGGGTCAACAGAACGACTAACCGGCACAGGCAACAGATCACTGCGGCAGTCTCATTCTGCTTGCTTCACCAGAATTGGCATCGAAAACCGTGCCATGCAGGGCCCTGCACTGTGGTGAAGTCCGGTCATCGATCTCTGCAAAGAACTCAACCTGCACGCCACGCTTAGAATACCTGTATAATTCCGAATTAAATGCTACATCTGCTGTAAATGTCCTGGCAAATCTGACTGCAGGAAAGGGTTCGTTTATCCAGTATTTCTTGATGTTGTTGGCCAGTTGGTTGGAATTCCTGTATTAGATCTCCTCATTGTCCAGCATAGCAATAATGCTTTTTGCGACTTTACCAGTCAGATCGGTGGAGAGCCGGACCGCTTCGGCTGTCAGGGGATATGGTTTATCGGCTGCAGATTTGCTTATATGGGGAATAGAGGCAGCAACCTGTGCCTCCTGCAGGTTCGCATCGGCATGTGACAGTGCGAGTCTTATTATTTCAGTCAGCAGGAGATCGAACTGGATTTCAAAGGTTTTTGATTGGAACCACCTTCGTGTGTTCCGTAGCAATTCGTCCCGATAATCCAGTGTACTGACATTCGCAGCCTTGTTGAAAGTTCTGTCAAAAAGAGATATAATGCGCTGTTCTAGTTGTTTTATCTCAATAGACCGCATCAGAGATGATACCATATAAGTTCCAGAGGAATGGCAGTAGTATATGGTATTTATGGCAAAAATGAGTGAAATACAGAGTAATCATTTGATGAAATCTAAATATTGAATAAAGCCCCAATCTTCCTCATACTTTTTTAATATATCAATTATTATTTCTCTGTTTGGCTTTGGCATACAATAATCTTCACGACCTTGTTTTTTTTGAGCTGCTATTAACCCTATGTTTTTTAGTTCTTTTGCAGCATATTTAGCTTTATCTAAATCGTGTTTTGGAATACCGTTTGTGATTTTATTGATATTAAGGTGTTTATCGCACCAGGTTCCTTGACGACACATATTATAAAGAATGCGTAATTCGTATTGGGAAAATTCGCGTTCCATATATTCGTCATTTGGAGACATCATTTGATAAATGATAATAATGTATAATAAAGTTAGTGTTAAACTGATTGGACAGTAAACCAACAGTTTTAAGTATAATCCATAATATGGGTTGAATAGGAGGAAATGAAATGGCATTGGAAGACTTTTTAGGAAAAACTTCCGAGATTAAAATCATTGATTTTTTATCAGGAAATGGTGACATTAATTATAATCAATCTGAAATAAGTGAGTGCACAGGTCTTTCAAGAACTACCATCAATCACAAAATTCCATTTTTAATTTACAATGGAATTTTGGAAATAAAAGAAACAAAAGGAAATGTCAACTATTATCAATTAAAAGATAATAAAATCATCAAAGGGTTAATTGGATCTGTTTTTGCAAACAGTTTTTTCATTGCTGAACAAGATGGGGAATATAATGAAATTTTGAATAACATTAAACAAGACGTTGGTCCAATTGTATATGAAGAAATAAATTGCTTTTATTATTCAGAAGATACATCAATGCATGTGGTTGAAGATACTAAAAAATTCTGGAATAAAGAAGAACGTGAGTGGCCTACTATACCATTTTCATCAATGTATTCAGAGGACATGAGTAAATTTGCAGTTTCAGCGTGAGTGATAATAATGACCAAAAATGAAAAAGTAGGTATAGTAAACCAAGAAGAAAATGAGGAACAAAAAGAAACAGTAAGCATCAACCGCACTCCTATATTTGGTAGGACTTACGCTACAAACCTTATAGTTTCTATGACAGACTCAGATTTCAGAATTGAGTTGTTAAATGAAAAATTCAAAACCAAGAATGGCTGGGTATATCACAGTGACCACATGGTTATATTGACAGCACAGGCAGCCAAAAAGCTTCTTCAAGATTTGGAAAAGCAAATCTCTATCTATGAAAATGAACATGGAGAAATTGAAGTAAGCGAAGAAAGAGATCGAGTAGGGAGCCAGTAATTCCTATTTTTAATTTTTTATTTAATTCAAATTTAAATGTGTATATAATAAAATCTCTGAAACTCATCCATAATCCATCGGTGAACGTTGAGTTTGGAGACTTGTTTTCATTAAGAAGAGATATGGGACAGGAAGCCACTTGGTCTTCAATCAAATGATAGTACACAAGATCATGTTACTATAAAGAGTAGAGGACAGATTTTCTACAGAGACTTTATTAACGTACTCCACCCTGTGGGAACCCACCCCATTCAAGCAACTGCTCCCTGCTCAGGACACCAGAATTGTACCACTCAAGTACTTCTGCAGCGGTCATCTTTGGTCTCGAAAGTTCCTCAAATTCCACCCATACACTACCTCCAGGCCAGCCTTTCTTTTGCAACCTCATATCAATGAACTGCTGCACAATATTCCGGATACTGTGCTGCAGGCCTTCCAGTACAACCATCCGGTCAGCCTCAGAAACATATCCTGCAGCATAGGTGGATCCTTTAGTATCCCCCATGGAAAATGGTGTCTGGAACAAACCGACCTGAATCTCTGCTTCCAGGGATCTCTTGAAAGCCTGCACATCGAGACTGCCGTTTGCATCCAATGTCTTGATATCAAGCCCGACTGCAGCGATATCCTCGTTCTCCGAAAGATACCGGTGTTCTTCCAGCCAGTCATCAATAATGGCCTGTGCCTGCTCGACACCGAGTATATCCTGATTCCACGTTTCAAATCATGTAGAGTACCCTTTGAGAACCCCAATTTTTTCTACTCAACATAGGAAATATCAAGGATCTTCTGCCTTAATTCCCCTGGATCATCCCTTTCGATCAGATTCCAAATAAAATTAATATATACCTCAAAATACAACACCCGAAGAGTGCATTTAATTGAGGCATTCAATTTCGCTAAAACAAGTCACATCAGAATCTCGCAATCAATCCAGGCCCGCATCTGCTTTGAAAGCCTTTAGTTTGAGACTCATAACAGGGTAACCTGAGTACTGATTCTCACCAATCTCTTTGTCTTGATCCATTATCTCGACATTGAATCCAGCATCTTTTATCATTCCCAGATAATCATCTTTAAGCAATGCACCACCTATACAGGCACATATAAGATCTTCATCATTCCTCTGCTCGGGGGTCAGGTCATTCAGAAGAACAATATCTGAAACATACATCCTCCCATCATTTTTGAGAACACGGTATGCTTCCCTGAATACTTTGGATTTGTCAGGTGCGAGATTGATCACACAGTTGCTTATAATGACATCAATCGACCCCGTTTCAACAGGTAGAGACTCGATATCCCCCTGCTTGAACTCGACATTATCGAATTCATATTTTTCAGCATTCTTTCTTGCTTTTGCAATCATATCTTCTGTCATATCCACGCCAATGACTTTCCCGGTCTTGCCCACTTTCCTTGCAGCGATAAAACTATCAAATCCTCCGCCTGAACCAAGATCAAGAACGATATCGCCTTCTTTTATCTCACCGATTGCCGTAGGATTTCCACATCCAAGCCCCAGATTCGCTGCAGATAATGATTGTATATCTTCAGATGAATAGCCAATGGATGTTGATATTTCTTCCTTTGTGAGATCCCCGCAGCATCCACATCCCTGTACAACATCCAATGCAATTTTTCCGTATTTATCCTTTACAACTTCTTTCTTAGAAACTGCATCTGCTGCATTATCAGGACAACATGAATCAAATTTTTCAATTCCGCAATTTTCAAGTTTGTCTTTCATATTATCATCCATTATGCTGTAAATTACGTATCTACCCTCTTTTTCGTACTTCAGGATTCCCGCTTCACAAAGTATCTTGAGATGGCGGGATACAGTGGTTTGATCTTTGCCCGTAATTGCTGCAAAATCACATGCACAATGATCATGTTTTAACAGGCATCCTATTATTGCAAGACGCGTTTGGTCACCCAATGCTTTGAAGAATTTAGCCTTTTCATGAAGCATTAGTTGTATATATGTGCATTTATGCATATATGCTTTTTGCAAGCAGTTCTTGGAAAACGAAGCACAGAAAAGAAAAGCAAATACAATAAATAATTGATAATTTTTTTCGTGAGTTTATACTTATTACTTAATTGACTGTGATGGGGAAGTCCAAAAAACAATTTTGGCATGTAAACCGATTTAGGTGGTAAGTGGGCGAATCAGGGTTTATCCTTCTTAAGGCAAATGTACCAATCGGAACATTTCAATTCTTTATCTTCCATGCGCTTCTTTGCATCTTCATAGGAAAGAGGAGTACATACTATAACATCATCACCAGGATTCCAGTTAACAGGAGTATCTACATTTTGTGAATCTGTTTTCTGGATTGCCTGCAGGATGCGTTTTATTTCATCAAGGTTTCTGCCATTGGAAATTGGGTAAAAGGCAATATAACGGATGCGTGACTGCGGGTCGATTATGAATATTCCCCTCACAGGTTGGGTATTTATGATTTCGTTTTCATCAGTTGCCTTATCTGCCTGAATATACTGGATATCGCGCATATATCTTTTGTTCTCAGAAGGCTGGAGCATCCCATATTTTTTAACTATTGACAACCCCTTGTCTTCTACTATAGGAAATTCCACATCCATGCCCGAGAGGCCATTAAATTCCACCTTTTCCTTTATAGACCGCAACCAGGAAATGTGTGATTGGACACTGTCAACTGACAGGCCAAGAAGTTCGGTATTGAGTTGCCTGAATTCTGCCTGCATCTTTGCAAACACCATGAACTCTGTGGTGCATACGGGTGTAAAGTCTCCAGGATGACTGAAAAAAATTACCCATTTACCTTCATAATCTTTTGGAAAATTCACTTCCCCATGTGTGGTACGGGCCCTGAAAGAAGGAGCAATTTCCCCCATCATTGGAATTCTGATAGTCATATATTCATTTTGTTCCACAATAACACCCCATTTGTCATTTGTCAGATTATTCTTATATTTAGTTTGTAGTTGTATATTTAGGTTTTTGCAATTTTTACTTCGTCCATTTATAACAAAGGTTGTATATTTTTATCTTATCGATCGCCCGTACTTCAAAAAAGTGAACGTGCCATTTTTGATTTTACTATCTTGCAATTCATGCATGTAGAAGGAGCTGAGGTCTTTACTCCATTGCTTAGAGGATTTTTGTTCCTGATAGTAAACCACATTGCACTGGACACCATGCTTGTGGACACAGGTATTCTATATACATTCCTGGAACCATGGGGATGGGGTATCGCTGTAGTAGTAGCTTTTAAGTGGGGTGTAATGGACGCTCTTGTGGAATACGCAAAGCAAAAGAAGTAAAAACCCCTCTTTCTTTTTATTTCAAATAACCTGAGCTCTATTTAACGCAAAGTACCCTTAGAGGATCTTGCTTTTTTTCATTGCATAAACTCTGTATTATCTGTAAAGGTGCACGCCTTGTAACAGTCTGTGCAAAACACTACAGAACATCGAATTGAGAATAACAGGCCCGAATGCTGTCCGTGGGGTAAGGCTGGAACTAATTACTATGGTGTCACGCCTGACCAGCCAATCTCAATGTAAGAAAGGTCGTTGCTATAATCGGGCTGAAGCTATCTATTCAGATTACTATCCCAAAAAAGACGTTCTTACGAAATAAATAGTACCAGGTACAAAAATAAAATTTTACGATAATCAATGAAGAGATATTCCTTTTACTGATGGATACCGAATTTTTTGTTGATTAATTCTTGGGGGGTATACTTTACAAATACAACATTTCAATTTTTCTTTTTATGTGTGCAAAAAGTATTTAAGTAGCAAATCATTTTTAGTACATAAATGACTAAATAGTCAATTCCAGCGATAACTCATGAAAAAACAGGTAGAAAACAAAAAAGCAGCCCTTTTGCAAGCGGCTCTAAAGCTCTTTACTGAAAAGGGCTTCCACGGCACATCCACTGCCCAGATATCAAAAGAAGCAGGTGTAGCCACAGGTACTTTATTCAATTATTTTCCTACAAAAGAACATCTCATCAATGACCTGTATTTCGAGGTAAAAGAAGAATTAAGCAGTAGAATGGGACAAGATGTCCAGATACAGAAAACTTACAGAGAAAAATTAAGGAAGATGTGGTATAATCTGGTCGAATGGGGAATAGAGAATCAGGAAAAATTCCATTTTGTCGGACAGTTCTGTTCTTCTCCTTCCATAACAAGCCATACCCGTGAAGTAGTTATGGAAGAGTATGTTTTCTTCCATGATCTTGTGATGGAAGGATTAGCAAATGGTGAGCTTGGGGACTACCCAGCAGAAATGATAACAACAATGTTCTATCAGTCAAGCAGAACAATAGTTGACTATATTCTTTACTCAGAACCACAGGACAGGGATAGAGCTATAGAAAATGGATTTCAGGTTGTATGGAGCGGGCTGACCAGGAATAATTTATTATTTTAATGACCGATCACTTATATGGCATTCTGTATCTAGTTCATATTTTAGGATAAATGTAAAATAGTGATATAAATGGTCAAACTCAAAAAGATCGCATTACATTCATTCTTGTTTTTTATTCTGTTTTGTGTCGGCATAATAGTATTTATGAATGTAAATCCGGCTTTCGGCGGGGATCCAACAACAGAACAAAAAGAAACATATCAACATTTAAGTAACTATGTTGATGGACATTTTGTAAATGAGTTGCCTACAAGTGTATTCGGAGATCCATCAGATACTCTACCAGCAAATAATTCTTCAGTTTCCGAGTTTGCAGACCGTGATCCTGCAAGTCCAATCCCTGTTTATACGATAGACTGGGAACAGATAAAAAGTAAAAACGATAGTTTGACCTGGTTAGGACACTCTGCTTTTCTGCTTAATATTGATGGCAAAAAGTTATTGCTTGATCCTATGCTGAGCCCTGTTGCTTCCCCTGTCTCATTTGTGGGAATTAACAGATACGAATATAGCGAAGATATCATGCTGGATATAATTGATGAAATGACGCCAATCGATGCAGTTCTTATTTCGCATGACCATTACGACCACCTGGATTACCAATCAATTGTAAAACTAAACAGCAAAGTTTCGCATTTCTTTGTTCCTCTCGGGTGTAGTGCTCATCTGATCAAATGGGGAATTCCCGAAGAGAAGATCACAGAACTCAACTGGTGGGAAGAAACGAAGTACCAGGATCTGACTGTTGCTCTGACACCTTCCAGACATGGTTCCGGACGAGATCCATTCAGCATTGATACTACATTATGGGGTGGCTGGGTCATTCTGGGAAACAAAAGCCGAATATATACCAGTGGAGACGGTGGATACGGTCCGCATTTTAAGGAGATAGGAAACAAATACGGACCTTTTGACATCACCCTGATCGAAGGAGCCCAATATGACCAGAGATGGGCTGAGATTCATATGCTTCCGGAACAAGCAGTACAGGCTAATCTGGATGTAAATGGTGAGACAATGATGCTGATGCATTGGGGAGCATTCACGCTGGCTAATCATGCCTGGGATAAACCAATAGAAAGGGCGCTGGAAGAGGCAAATGAAAGAGATATGAACATAATTGCTCCAATGATCGGTGAGACTGTTCTGTTAGATTCAGACCTGCAAATGCCTTCTACTTCATGGTGGGACTTCTGACATAAAAATGTATTAATCAAAAAAAAAGCACAGTATGCAAAATATAATGACTGATTGCTCAATCATATGAGTTATTGAATGTATAAGACTTTTCAGGAAAGGAAAATTGAGGATTTGATATGAGTTATAACATGTATGTACCTACCAGAACTTTGTTCGGTGCAGGTCAATTAAATAATCTGCATGAGCAGAAAATGCCTGGCAAAAAAGCTATGATCGTTATCTCTAAAGGCAAGTCAATAAGAGAGAACGGCTATCTTGCAAGGACTGAATAGCAGCTGAAACTGGCAGGTGTAGAAACAGTAGTTTTCGATAAAGTTGAAGCAAACCCTTTAAGATCAACAGTTATGGTTGGCGGTGCTTTTGTAAAAGAGAACAATTGTGACTTTATTGTTGCTTTGGGTGGTGGAAGCTGTATGGACGCAGCAAAGGCAATTGCTGTAATGGCTACCAATGAAGGTGATTATTGGGACTATATTCCTTCTGGTAGCGGAAAAGGAATGCCCTTAAAGAACAGCCCTCTGCCGGTCATAGCCATTACAACTACAGCCGGAACAGGTTCAGAGACCGATTCGGGTACAGTGATCACTCACGAAGAAAAGCATGAAAAGACCGGGTTTGTACATGAGGAACTGTTCCCGGTCCTGGCTATTGTCGATCCTGAGCTTATGCTGACCGTACCACCGAAGTTTACCGCATACCAGGGATTTGATGCATTATTCCACAGTGTTGAAGGGTACGTTTCCAATGGTGCCAATCTTATGAGCGACATGTATGCCATCACCGCAATTGAGAATATCGCAAAAAATCTTGCAAAAACTGTGAAGAATGGGAATGATCTGGATGCACGTGAAAAGGTTGCTTTCGGGAATACACTTTCCGGTACAGTGATGTGCGTAGGTATTCTCACCAGTCAGCATTCACTGGAACATGCAATGTCAGCCTATCATCAGGAACTTCCGCATGGTGCAGGTCTTATCATGATCAGCAAAGCGTATTTTACTCATTTTATTGACAAGCATGTCTGTGATGACAGGTTCGTACAAATGGCAAAGGTCATGGGAATGGAGGATGCCAAAGAGCCGATGGATTTCATCAAAATGCTGGTGAAATTGCAGGAAGACTGTGGAGTTGCAGACCTCAGGATGTCCGATTACGGTATCACACCGGACGAATTCAAAACAATGGCTAAGAACGCAAAGGATACTATGGGCTTTTTGTTTACATGTGACAGGACCGAACTTAGTATTGATGACTGTGTTGCCATCTATGAGGCTTCCTACAAGTAAGGATTCTCAACTCATTATTTTTTACAACTGAACAATTATCAGAATAAAATCGGCTCTAAATTCTTTTTGGCATCGTCTATGAGTGATCGCAATCCGCTTTTGGGAATGGCACATGTCTGAATAATGCAAAAATGTTATAGTATAAATCATGGGTTAATATGTTCTTGATTATTTTCAGAGAGACTAATCATTACTTTTGGATTTATGCTGGACAATTTGTTGATTAAAGGAGAGTCATTAGAGCATGGTCAGCAACATAGGATGGTTCATGACCGAGTATCAATTTGGCGTCGTCTGTGAGTGATTGGTCAATCAAAGCAAATATATACTAGCAAATCCATTTATGACTGACTGTTCAGTCACCCGCAGTTTTATTATCTTGTGCAATTCAAAACCTAAGGAGAACTAGAATGTTATACAGAAAAATGCCAAAGAACACAGACGAGCTTTCAATTCTTGGATTCGGATGCATGCGCCTCGCTTCAAAAGAAGACGGTAGTATAGATGAAGAAAGGGCAACTAAGCAGCTGCGCTATGCGATCGATCAGGGAGTGAACTATGTTGATACTGCATGGCCATACCACATGGGAGCAAGCGAGCCATTCCTGGGTCGTGCTCTTGCTGACGGATACCGCGAAAAAGTGAAAATCGCAACAAAGCTCCCTTCATTCCTTATAGAAACGAGAGAGGATATGGATAAGTACCTGAATGCCCAGCTTGAGAAACTGAACACCGATCATATTGACTATTATCTCTTACATTCTCTTGTTGGTGACCTGTGGGACAGTATTGAAAAATTAGGTGTAGCTGATTTCCTTGACAAAGCCAAAGCTGATGGTCGCATTATAAATGCAGGTTTTTCTTTTCACGGAGCATCAAAGGATTTCAATCGCATAGTAGATGCTTATAACTGGGACTTCTGCCAGATCCAGTACAACTATCTGGATGAAATGAACCAGGCAGGTAAAGAGGGTCTGAAATATGCAGCTTCTAAAAATCTTGGTGTTATAGTAATGGAACCTCTTCGTGGAGGAACCCTTACAAAAACTGTACCACAAGATGTGGAAGAAATATGGAATGAGGCACCAAAGAAAAGATCACCTGCTGAATGGGCTCTTCGCTGGGTATGGAACCATCCGGAAGTTACTGTGGTTCTTTCCGGTATGAACGAAGAAGCCCATATTGAAGAGAATCTCAGGGTTGCAGGAGAAGCACATCCAAATTCACTTACAGAAGAAGAACTACAACTTGTGAAAAGAGTGGAAAATAAATACCGTGAATTGATGAAGGTAGAATGTACCGGTTGTCAATATTGCATGCCTTGCCCGTCAGGTGTGAATATTCCAGTTTGTTTTGATCTGTACAACAACCTTTACCTGGAGGATGATCCCGAAACAGTAAGACTTATGTATGCTGCACGTTTAGGCGGTGCTGTTGGTGCAGGTAGAGGCGGTTTTGCATCCCTTTGTATCCAGTGTGGACAATGTCTTGATAAATGCCCACAGCATATTGACATACCAAATATTCTTGATTCCGTAGTTAGCGAACTTGAAGGGTCCGATCTTGAGCAGAGGATTGCCATGGCAAAGGAGATGTTTAATGGAGATGTTTAAGCATGTGTAAAACAGCATAAATTATCTGCCACAAAAATACAACAAGGAATATTGTTTCAGGTTCTTTACTGAAATACCAGACAATATTCCGTTTTTATTTATTCATTATTTCGTGAACTTTGAATTATTATTTTTTTTAGTAAAGGGGTTATCACATGGAACTCACAGATCTCTTCAAAGATGTCAAAGATGGAAAAATAGATATTGAGACTGCGGAACAGCATGCACGTGGTCTTGGTTTTGTATCCTACTCGGATATAGCAAAAATTGATTCTCACAGGAAATGCAGAACGGGAGTTGTCGAGGCTGTTCTTGCCGATTGTAAAGAGCCTGATGATGTTGTGGAAATTGCAAGGGTCATGGTTTCACAGAGCAAGCGAGCCCTTATCACTCGTGTATCTGAAAAACATTTTGAAGCCCTGAGGGCGGCATTCCGCGAAGATGAGTTTGAATGGAACAGCCGATCCCGTACGGTTGTGGTCCATGATGGCACTCATGCACCCGCAACCGGTGGAGTTGTAGGTATCATTTCCGCAGGCACGGCAGATATTCCAGCCGCAGAAGAGGCAAAGGTTGTGGCTTCTGAGATGGGATGTGAAACTGTTACCGTATACGATGTAGGGGTTGCAGGAATCCACAGGTTAGTTCCCGAACTTCAGAATTTGAAATCGAAGTATCCTGGGGCTATAGTAGTTGCAGCCGGAAGGGAAGGCACACTTCCCACAATAGTTTCAGGACTTGTTGATGTGCCTGTGATAGGTCTTCCTGTTTCCACAGGATATGGTGCAGGTGGCAAAGGAGAAGCTGCTCTGATGTCAATGCTCCAGTCCTGTTCCACACTTGCAGTCGTAAATATCGATGCAGGTTTTGTTGCAGGAGCATATGCGGCGAGGATAGCGAACATGATCGCATCCGCAGGAGCAGGATGTAAACAAGAACAGGAATAAAAATTATGAGATCACTAATATTCAATCCTTTTTCCGGAGCCGCTGGAGATATGATCCTTGGATGTACTCTGGACCTCGGAGCTGACAGGCAAGCCCTAAAAGAACTTATAGAAGCCTCTGCTCCTGTTTCTGTGGATATAAGGGAAGTAGTGAAAAAAGGAATAAAAGCTATTGATGTCAAGATCAATGTACCTGAAAGAGAACATTCACGCACATATCCAGAACTTTTAGACACGATAAAGGAGGCAAAACTGCCTCCCAGGGTGGAGGCAAGTGCCCTTGATATCTTTTTAAAGATGGCAGAAGCTGAAAGCTTGATTCATAGAGTAGATGATCTTGAGAAACTTCATTTCCATGAGGTAGGCCAGAGTGATGCACTTGTAGATGTCATCGGGTCTTCGGCAGCTATTCATTCTCTTGGATGTGATTCTGTTTACTGCACTCCTATCAATGTGGGAAGCGGTACAATAGAATGCGCACACGGGACCCTGCCTGTACCAGCTCCGGCTACACTTGAGGTGCTCAGGAAAGGAAAACTCTATTTCAGAGGTGGGAATGAGCAAAAAGAACTTCTGACTCCCACAGGAGCTGCGATCCTTTCTCACTTTGCAAGACCTGTGGAGACTTTTCCCCAGGGCAGGGTAATTTCAACAGGGTATGGAGCTGGAGATGCCGAGCTTAGAGGACCAAACGTGCTCCAGGGAGTGATTTCTGAGCTGTATTCCGGCCTGGTCCCGGATATGATAGAAGTACTTGAGACAAATGCTGACGATGTAAGCGGAGAAGTGTTGGGTAACCTGTTCGAGGAATTGCTTGCTATGGGAGCAAGGGATGTTGCAATCGTTCCGGCAACAATGAAAAAAGGCCGCCCAGCCCATATTATCAAGGTCATTGCAAAGCCTGAGGATACTGCAAAACTCGCACGGAAGATCATTATCGAGACTGGGTCCCTAGGAGTACGGGTAATACCAACCCGGCATAGGTTAATGGCTGACAGAAGGATAGAGTCACTTAAATTTGAAATTGAAGGGGAAATCTATGAAACCGCGGTGAAGATTGCCAGGGATTCAGAAGGTGTCCTGCTCAATATCTCTGCTGAGTTCGAGGATTGTAAAGTAATTGCTAAAACAAGTGGTATCCCTGTAAAGGAAGTTATAAAATGGGCAGAGGAGGCAGCAAGAAAGCTCTTCTCTTGATATTTCCAAAAAGCTTCGTTAATAAAAACCAATGAATTTGATTACCCAATTACTTTTGAGTGATTACTCAATCAGGCATAAAGGTAACAGATTGATTTGTCTTAAAAAGAAGGATTCAATCAAAGATTAATGAGAATCAAGCTAATAATTCAAAAATGCGGGAGGAGTTTAATGTTATACAGGAAAAGCCAAAGAACGGGGATGAACTTTCAATAATCGGTTTTGGAGCCATGCGCCTTCCGACCCATAGATAATTGAAAGATTAGATCTTCAGCTACAGGCATAGCTATATCGATAAAGTTTAAGTAATCATTTGACAGATTATTAAATCATAGATTTAATGGGAGTATCAGATTTTCATTCTGGAATAAATCACATACATTCCTTTTATTTTTATTTATACCCACATATTTTTTACTATGAGTTATTACATTTTTATTATTGAATGCCCCAACCTGTTCTTTTAATATTTTTTTGCAGATTAAAAGTTAATTTGTTTGAGATTATAAAATGTCGGCTCTGTTGATGTACACCCCACCGTTAAGGGTCAGTGAAGCAATTAATCTTAAGGTCAAAGATATAAAAATTGAAAATACAAGCCCCGAAGTCCAAACCTGTCGCTATGCTTAATAAATTAGAAAATCAAATATGTAGTTGGAATTGGAGGTGAATAACAGATGAGACATGGGGAATTTTATAAGAATAATGAAACTGGCAAAGTTGGGAAGATTGTAGAAACAAATCCACTGGCAATTTTCTTAAAAATAGCTGGTAATTTTGTCGAATTTGAGAGGGATATATTTTTGGATTATTGGTCCAGAGTCAAGGGAGAATCGGAATACGAAATGGAACTTATTCTATTATATGATGAAATATGCCAGATCGCAAACAAGCAGAATGTGGACACTAAAAAATTAATCGCCGATTTAAATCGCCTGTCTACAAAACAAAATCCTGCTTAACTTTTTTGAATCGATTTTTAATCAGTTCTTTTAATTGAAATTGGTCGATTGAATGTCCATATTCAATATTGACAATTGTCCAGTGTATAGCGCAGGGGTCTATGTTTAACCCCTTTTACCTTTGTAGGTCCTTCATTTTTCATACCGATTTTTTTAGCAACTTTCCTGGAAGCAATGTTATCCTCATGCGAAAAAGCGATGAACTGCTTGCAATCCAGTTTGCGGCAAGCGTGATGCAAGAATATTTGGATAGCCTCGGTTGCAAATCCCCGGTTCCAGTGCTTTGGTAAAATGGACCAGTAAACCTGCTAAGCTCCCTTATCCGGGTCAGGAAGCATTCCAACAGAACCGACAAATTCATCACTGCTCTTTTTTGCAACAGTATAGGCATAGACCTGATCTGGTTCATCGTAGTTTTTCATTGTTTTACGGAAAAACCTGCGAGTATCTTTATAGGATGCAGGTTTTTGGCTGAAGAAAAAATATTTTGTAGCTTTATCATTTGAAATAAACCTGTGAAAACCAGTAAAATCTTTCTCCTCCAGCGGCCTTATGATAAGCCTTTTGGATTCTATGATTTCATGTATTCTTGCTGGCATGGATATACACATGGTTCAAAGACTTATGTATATTACCGTTGCTGATATCAAAGAAAATTATATTGCAATGTTTGGGATTTGGCGAAAAACTAATGAAATAGATTATTGATTATATTACATGAGCTTTGATAACCCTGGCTTTTTTGAAAAGTTGCGAATGGAAGTGCTCTGGAACCGTCTGGGAAGTTTCCGCTATAAGCAATATATTCAGGGTCTACAGTTGAAAGGTGATGAAAATATTCTGGATTTTGGATGCGGAGGAGGCGCTGTTTCAAAGCATATAGCAAACGCCCTTTCAGACAGCGGCAATCTGGTTTGCATTGACACCTCTGCTTTCTGGCTGGAGAAAGCAAAAAAACGGATGAAGGACTTTTCCAACGTTGAGTTTATCTGTGAAAAGATCGAAGATGCAGATCTGCCTGATAATTATTTTGATTCCGTTTTCATTCATTTTGTCCTCCATGATATTGAGGAAAAGGACAGACAGGAAATATTAAACTCCCTTGCAGGCAAACTTAAGGGAACCGGTCTTGTCTACATCAGGGAGCCAACCAAGCATGATCATGGTATGTCCCCTGTAGAAATTGTAGAACACATGAAAAAAGCAGGTCTTTCAGAACTTTCCGGCAGGCATGGGGAGTATTTCAGATGGCCACATTATACCGGTGTTTTCCGTAAGTAAGAAGTAAATTTATGCCTGTGATATGAAAATACACAGGCAGGAATGTTGGTAATCAGTCGAGCAATTCTTTTCCGGCAGTTTTTGCCTCATCCATTAATTCAGTGTTATCTTTGACTGCTCCGGGCTCATAGTATCCGGTACCAAGCAATGTATTCTTGATTTCCATTCCGAAAAACTGGTTCATCAGCCCTCCCAATTCTTCAAATACCGGTTTGTACTGATTCTTTTCGGGGAACCCCTGGGAACCCACCAATACAAGTTTTTTACCGGCATTGATACGCGGAGAGAAATCCGGATTAATCAGGGAATATAACCTGTCTATGAATGAGCGTGCCTGTCCGGTAAATTGGCCGAAATAAATGGGTGAGCCAAAAACAATACCATCAGCATCAATGATTGCATCCAGAGCTTTTTCCATATCATCATCGAGTTTGCATCTTTCATGGACTTTACAGTAGCCGCATGCCTGACATCCCGTAAAATCCATCGCATTGATGTTGAATTTCCTGACATCTGCACCGTTCTCAGAGGCACCGTCAAGAACTTGCTGTACAAGTACATCTGTATTCCCATCTTTACGTGGGCTTCCTACAAAACCTACAACTTTCATTGTTCCACATCCATCTGGCTTTAATAATTATTTTCAATTTCTTTTAGAAACATAATATGATGTGTAAGTATGTGTTTATATACTTAAGTTTTATCACATACTTCTGTTTAACATGTAACTATAAGTTTTTCACCTCCAGAAAATGCTGGATTATCTTTTTAAGTAACAGTACCCATCTTATTATATCAAAAACTATCGAATATCAGGGAGTGTCAATATGGGAGTAGAAGATGTAATGAAAGAGGTCTCTGAGGAACTTGAGAGACTGGTCAGCACTAAAACCGTTGTAGGGGAAGCTATGGAAGCAGGTGGAAAAACTATCATACCCATCAGCAAAGTATCCTTTGGTTTTGGTAGCGGTGGCGGTGAAGGTAAGAAAAGTGCAACCGAATCGAGCTTTGGTGGCGGCGGCGGTGCAGGTGCAAAAATAGATCCTGTTGCATTTCTTGTTATATCTGAAGAAGACGTAAAGTTGTTGCGTGTATCCGGCAAAGGCGATATTGATAAGGTCATTGAAGCAGTTCCGGAACTAATCGGGAAATTCAAAGGAATGAAAGGGAATAAGCATGCCTCTGACAGACCTGAAGAAGTAAAAGACGAGTCAGATAATGAGGAAAAAGACTAACCTGTTTCCGTTAGGAGACGGGCAATTTAAGTATCCGGGTCTATGTGGCCTATGATTATTTTTTCTGTAATTTTGCTGCTTTTGGTAGTGGCAATTTTATTCCTTTTTGTCGCATTTGATGTAACATTCAGGTTTACATTAGAAAGAAACAGTTACAAAACAAACCTGAAAATAACCTGGTTGGGAATCTCCAGAAATATCAAACCTTCCAGCAATAAAAAAAATGAAGAACAAGAGGATGAAATTAAAACAGATCGTTCGGTAAAATACAATCCAACGATTGTAAATGATCTGTCATCGTATTCTTCTATTTTCTTTGAGATAAAAAATCCCCTCTTCAGGTTTGTATCAGATATCTTAAAAGCTATCCATTTTCGTTCTCTTTCTCTTGATATGAGATATGGTTTTGATGATCCCGCATATACAGGCATTCTGTGTGGATTTTTACATGCGGCTCTTGGAATAGTTAAGCGCAGTTGCCCTCAATGTAATTATCAGATTGTTCCCTGTTTTAATAATGAAATTTTAGAAATAGATGCCTCTGGAAGTTTTCGTATCAGGCTGTACAGATTTATGCCGGGATTACTACGGTTTTTTTCCAGAAAGGTTGTGATCAAAAACCTGTGGATATCTTTGAAGAATAAATATTGACCCATTAAATGCCAAAATTTAAGCAGCATATTTATAATTCTACAGGACACATTATTTTGTAATGGACATTAAGGGGGATTATGTGAAAAAGACAATGATTGTACTTGAAATCCTGTTGAGCCGATTTTTGGTAATAGGTTGTACAGATTACGGCAATGGTGACGAAACTGTCAGGAAGGCACATCATCAGTAACTGGGGCTGATGTATATTAACTGATATTTTTTCTTATTTTTGTACAAATAATTACTTATTTATTAATATACGAAAACATAATTTTATAACAGAATATATTCGGAGGTAGCTTATGATAAATTTACAGGAACTTGCAGATTCATGTATCGAATGTAACAAATGTCTTGATGTATGTCCTGTTACAAAAGTTACGGGTAATGATTCTTTTACGCCCCGGGCTAAAATATCCCTGCTTGACCGTATTGAAGCAGGAAAAGAACTTACAGAAGACGAAATGAACAATGTGTATCTTTCGACACGCTGTGGTGCCTGCGATGATGTCTGTCCTGTGGACATTCCAATCACGGATATTATACAGAGGGAAAGACAACTGCTCGCAGAGCAGGGCAGGGAACCGGAGAAAACCGGAAAGATCTGTCAGAACATTCTTGTAAATAATGTGCCGGGACATATGGACGATGCTCATCGTTTTGACTGGGTAACCAATGATCTGGTAATCGCTGAAAAATCAGAAATTGCTTACATGGGTGGCTGCTGGGCATCCTTTGCTCAGCCGGAGATTGCACGCTCAACGATCCGATTACTGAATGCTGCAGATATCAAACCCATGTTACTTAAAGAGGAAAAATGCTGTGGCCTTTTCCTGATTGATAACGGTCATCTGGATGAAGCTGCAGAACATGCACGTAAATATGTGGATTACATCGAATCACAGGGAATAAAAAAACTGGTAGTCTCATGTCCGGGATGTTACGAGGTCATCGGGAAAGAGTATGCAAAATTAGGCAAAAAACCGGAATTCAAAGTGGTATTTTCTCTTGACCTCTTCAGTGAGCTTGTCAGGGAAGGCAGACTGCAGCCACGTAAGACCACAGGTACGGTTTCTCTGAGGGATGCATGTCCCATGAGGAAAGAAAAGAATGTTCCCAGACAATTGATCTCAGCTATGGGATATTCCATAAAAGAACTGTTTGAAGGTACGGTTTGTTGTGGTGCACCGGCAGGTGTCAAACCCAATTTCCCGGAAATTTCCGGTAAGATAGCAAATCTAACCCTTGAAAACCTTCAGGAAGGCAAGACACTTGTAAGCTACTGTCCCTTTTGCCAGTATCATCTGGAAAGTGTTTCAGGAGAACCAAAACCAGCGATAAAAGACATCTCTACGTTACTTGCAGAACAAACACTTTAAAATCATTCAATCTGAAAAATTTTCAGCATATTGGTCCCTCCCGGCTTACCGGGAGACTGGCCTTCTGTGAATACTATAAGATCACCAACCGATGCTATCTGATTTTCTTTCAGCAATGTAGAGGCAGTTTGTTCCCAGCTGCCACCTTTATTCGGGGAATATATAGGATAAACCCCATATGAAAGGGCAAGGGTTTCACATATTTCCTGGCTTCTGCTCATAGCGAATATCCAGCAATCGGGTTTAAATCGGGAAATCCTGCGCGGAGTCTGGCCGGAAATGGTGGGTGTTACAGTGTGGTCTACTTTCAAACGTTTGATGGCCTGGTAAACCTGCAGGGCAATAACATCACTAACTGACATGGTAAGTTCATCAATGCCTTTTGTAAGCAATTCAGTTCCCCAGCCAGTTTCATTCCTCCATTTTTCGGTCCTTGAAGCGATTCCAGTCATCATCAACACGGTTTCAATCGGGTATTTTCCGACTGCCGTTTCCCCGGATAACATCAGGGCATCGGTTCCGTCAAGTATTGCATTGGACACATCAGTGGCCTCTGCACGTGTCGGACGAATATTTTCTGTCATTGACTCAAGCATATGTGTTGCAGTAATGACAGGTTTGCCCCGCAGGTTTGCCTTATGTATAATCTCTTTTTGCAAAACCGGCACTTGCTGGATCGGAGTTTCCACTCCCAGATCCCCTCTTGCAAGCATTATGGCATCGGTATGCTCAAGAATATCATTTATGTTTTTTACCGCTTCTTCCCTTTCTATTTTTGCCACGACATAAATGGACTCACCATGCTGCTGGGCAAATTGTCGCAACTTTTCAATATCAGATGCACTTTCTACAAATGAGAGGCTGAATATGTTTACTCCTTCCTCCAGGGCAAACTTCATGAATCTCAGGTCATCATCCGTAACAGCATCCAGAAAGATCCGGGAGCCTGGCAAATTCACTCCTTTGTGGGATGTGAGATAACCCCCGATTTCAACCTTGCATTCTACCCCTTTATCGGTATTACCCAGACATCTAAGCTGGATAAAACCATCATTGAGAAATACATTGCTACCCGGGCTTACACTCTCATAAAGCCTTTTGTAATTTACCGGTATGATGTTTTTCCCACCATCTATATCCAGAGGGGTAAGATAAACAGTATCTCCCTTTTCAAGAGTTAAAGGTTCATTTTCCAGGTCTCCAACCCTTATTCTGGGGCCCGGCAGGTCTGCAAGGATTGCCACAGTTACTCCCAACTCAGTTGATAAACTACGTATCCTTTGGATAACTTCCCTGTGTTTTTCCAGATCACCATGAGAAAAATTAATCCTGGCTACATTCATCCCCTTAAGTATCAATTGCCTGAGTACGGGTTCGGGACTGGAAGCCGGGCCAATCGTGCATACAATTTTGGTACGGTGATCTGGTAGTTTCATATTTATACTCATGTGTTTGTAGGAAGGGGAACCATTACTTTTCTTCCTTTTTGGATGTAGTTCCCTTGCACCATTCTTTCATCTCGCGGTCAGTTTCTGTTGCTTCCTGTTCATCACCGCTTACAAGTTCACACCAGTCATCGATTTCCTCATCAGCAGTTTCCCCCGGCTCTTCTTCTTTTTTCTTAATCTGTTTTGGTTCATTTGATGGTGTAGGCATATAATCACTCATTTTGTGTCCTGTCCTTTTGTACAAGTATAGCATCCTCTATATTAAGGCGTGCAGTATACTCATCAATATTTATGACAGTGCTCTTTTTTATTTCTATCCTTCTGGAATATAAGGGACAGTCAAGAACAAAACTTTCAAATTCTCCTCCTTCTCCGGCGACATTCAGCCCTATTTTATCATTTAGTTTTACCAGTTCATCGATCTCATTTTTGGTAATTTCTTTACCCAGCCACTTGTTGTTTAAACCATAAGCTGCTATGCTACTGAATAGAAAATGAAATTTTTCTTCCAGCAATTTGTGCATTTCTTCTTCCTGGTCCATATGCCATAGAGGTGAATACACATACATTCCGAGTTCTGAACAGATACCTTCTATTCGCTCTTTCTGGTAAGTTGAATACAGGGCACCGGTTACAACTCCTTCGGTCCCATATTCTTTTTTTGCCTTCTCGATTGCTTTTTTCAAATCATCAAGCTCAACTTCCTTTTCCCCTGCTGTCTCCTGTTCAAGAAGGGGAATCCCCATGGCTTCGGATTGCAGGGATGCCATATTGATATTGGGTGTATGGAACATATAGGAATCCGGATTTTTGCTTTTTACTGTTATCAGGCATTCGATCGGATATCCTGCCTCTTTCATTTTGTACATTGCAAAGTGACTATCTTTTCCCGAACTGAACAGTACTCCAAGTTTGGGTTTGTAATTTTTTTCCATGTTCTTCAGATAATCCGTTTTATTTTTATAACCAGTTCGTTTTGCAAGTTTTTCGATAGCCCTGTCAAACTTGCTCCCATACTGGGCAGCCTTTTTATTCCTGAGTGCAAATTCTGCAGGAATTCCAGCCCTTTCAGCCACCTGGCGCAGTATCATCTTATTGCCTTTTTCATTAAGCTTAAGGGCAGCAGGGATTCCCAGAGCGTATTCTGCAACGTGCCTGTTCAGAAAAGGGGAGCGTAAGTCCAGCTCCAGTTCGGATGCAATCAAACCGTCCCGATAAGTATCTTTTAGATGGATGTTGAGTGTATCCTTCAGACATTCACTGTTCAGGTCAGTTGCTTTTTTGTGCCTGTTATAGCCACCGAACATTTCATCTGCCCCACTACCTGTAAAAAGAACGTTGATCCCATCCTCTTTTGCTGCCCGACCTGCTATATAAGTTGGCAGGGCAACCCCCGCCATGGGTACACTTGTAGTTTCTATCAGGGGAACGATTTTTTTCAGGATTTCTTCTGTTTCCTCGAGAGATACTTCAATAATTTTCAGAGGCAACTCCAGCTCGTTTGCTATTTTTCGTGCATGCTGTACATCGGGTGCTTGTATCTCATTCTCAAGTCCTGCTACATAGCAACAGATATCTTGCTTGCTATATTTTTTGCACAGCATGCTTACAAGTGTGGAATCCACACCTCCGGAAAACAAAATTCCTATCCTGGAAGGAGGAAGACACCTGCTTACAGATTCTCCAAGCAGCCGATATAATTCTTCTATGATTTCATCAGGTTGCTTTGTTGCAGGTTCAACTGATGGTTTCAGTTCATAGGTACTGTATGTATGTAATGTTCCCTCTTCGGTATCATAACTAGGGGTACTTCGCGGGTCAACTTTTTCAATATTATAGTAACCAGTCATTTCAAGATATTTTTTTTCAGATGCAACTGCAAAGCCATTTTCTGTAGAATACCATAGAGATTTCACTCCTAGCACATCAGTTGCACAGGTAATCCACTTATTGCTTCTTGTTATGAAAGCAAAACCACCAATTAAGTCTCTCTTTAAATCTTCGATATACAGTCCCGGATCTTGCAGTTTCCCATTATCATCTTTCAGGAGAGTGTCCAGTTTCTCTGCAAGGACATGAGATTTACTTTCACATAAACCATTATCTACAATAGTTATAGCTGATTTTTTATTTCCATTTGTATTGGATTTTCCTTGTATTTTCATTACTAAATGATTTGCAGTGGGCATTATAATTTCAGTTTGTCCTTTCCCGATTTTATTAATGATGTTACTTTTTGTTGCAATACCCATATGGGGGTTGAATATTGAAATTAGCTTTTGCATCATGTGAAGTAATACCTGTCCACTTATTATTTCTTGTCCATGTAATTGGTAAACGTTGTCTTTGTTTATCTGAATAAGCAGAAGACTCCTCCCCTAAGGGAGGAGATGAATGCGTCTTTTTGTTGTTTTGGTACAAAGTATAAATAGTGTCAAAGGCATACGTGAATATAAGTTCAAAGAATGAAGCAGGAAGCACCATGCGTAAGCGTGGTGTAGTTCACATACTTCTTCTAACAAATGAAATCTACAGAGATAATAATAGCAATCAGATATGTTTACAGAGCTTTGGTACTATAATGTGATACCTGTGAGGGAGTGTTTAAAAATGAAATATATTATTTTTACCGATCTTGATGGTACGTTGATCGATCATGATACCTATTCATATGAAGCTGCCCTTGATGCAATAAAATTGCTTGATCAAAAGGACATTCCCCTGATTATCTGTACCAGTAAGACCCGCGCTGAAATAGAGGTTTATGTTAAGGAACTAAATATTCATCATCCTTTTATTTCTGAAAATGGGGGGGCTATTTTCATCCCCCGTGGCTATTTCAATGTAGACTTTGAGTATACAAGCGAAAATGAGGATTATGAAATAATTGAACTTGGAACCCGCTATGAAGAGCTTCGCAGGGTACTTTCGATTATTCGAGATCGTACCTCTCTCCCAATTACTGGTTTTGGTGACCTTAACGCTGAAGAGGTAAGTGAGGATACGGGTCTTGGCATTGAATCTGCAACACTTGCCAAAGAAAGGGAATATGATGAAGCCTTTAAAATGGAAGATGATTCAGGAACAGAACTGCTCAAAGAGCACATTCTTGCGCAGGGGTTGAATTTCACCAGAGGCGGAAGATACTGGCATTTGATGGGAGATAATGATAAAGGAATGGCAGTTTCGATATTGACTGAATTATACAGGAAAATTCATCCCTCTGTGGTAAGTGTGGGGTTGGGAGATAGTCAGAATGACCTGCCCATGTTACAGACGGTGGATGTGGCTTTCCTTGTCCAGAAACCAGATGGTAAACATGATCCTTCCATAGAGGATGATGATATAAACAGGGTTGAAGGCATAGGGCCTGAGGGATGGAACCGTGCAATTATTAAATTAATCGGATCTAATGAGAACAGAGATATAGTTTGATCTTAGAACAGGGGGAATTATTGTGATACGACTTGAAAATATGCTTCCCAAGGCTTTTCTTGTGGGCATTATAGAAATGGTGGATATGGTAGGGCCGGAAAAGACTTACCACTGGATTGAATCCATTGGTTATAGGCTTGCTGAGATTGAAGGTCCAGGATTTGAGGGTGCAAGGGACGACAACATAAACTATTTGCCTGTATGCCCATTTGGCAATGACCTTGTAGAATTTATAGAAATATATGGGGAAAGGCCAGAAGAATACCAGCAACTAATCGATTTTGTCAGGAATCAGAAACACCAATCTGAAGAAGGCTGGAACTATCCTGCACTTTCCAGTGCCGTGGGTATATTGCATAATAGCTATAGTAAAAGACGTGCTGAGCTGGCAGGTGCCAAACTCCTTCATCTGGGTAGCAAATCACCTGTAAGTAATACAAAAGAATATAATGAGCAGGCTATTGCTAGGTCCGGCATCTCTAAGGATGAAGTTTCCGGCTATCTTGATAAATCGTTTTCCGTATTTAAAATCGAATATCCTGAAGAGGAGTGATCCTATTGAATTATCTGGAAGCCCACAGGCTTTATGAAAACAGTGTCAAGATTCTCAGTGAAAATCAGCATGAAAAGGGTGGATTTTATGCAAGTCCTCCCGGTACAAGATATCCTTTCATCTATCCCAGGGATCATTCGATGGATATCCTTGGTGCAATAGATGCTGACCTTATGGATCAGGCCCGCAGAGGGCTCGAATTTATATTGAATGCGCAAAAGCCTCTGGGTGAGTTTTCCCAGCGGTATGATATAGACGGCAATGATGCAAGTTACAAGGATTTGCAGATAGACGGAAACGGTCTTATCCTTTATGCGCTGGGGAAGTATTTCGAGGCCACGGGTGGCTCATTTTTTGATAAGATGGCTGATAAGAAGTTCATCGAAGAATACTGGCCCATTGTCGAAAAAGCAGTCGGTTTTATCCTGATGAATAAAAATGAAGAAGTTGATCTTATTCATACAGTTAACAGTATTCATGAATATCCGGCTTATGAGCATGGTTTTGAGATTTATGCCAACTGTGCATGCTGTGCGGGTGTACTGGAGGCTGTGAAGATGGGCGAGGCCCTGGGCAAGGACGTCTCAAAGTGGAAGGAAGAAGGAGGAAAGGTCAGGAATGCCATCATGACACGACTCTACAGTCCCCGAAGGCGTTCCTTTATAAAATGTATCCGTGTGAAGGATAAGAGCAGTAATCCAATAGGTTATGATGCATTTGCCTCCAGTGTTATTGATGTGGATGCTGTGGAATATGCACCTGCTTATTTCGGCCTTCTCCCGGATTCGGATGTCAAGATAAAGTCCACTGTAAAACGAATCCATGATAATTTATGGGATAAGGAAATTGGCGGCCTGAACCGTTACCCTGAACACTGGGATCGGAATAATGGTGGCTATGGCCCCTGGTGTCATTTTACCTGTGAGCTTGCAAACCATTTCATAAATATTGATCAAAAAGAAATGGCAGAAATGTACCTGGGATGGGTGGTTGATATGGCTCATGAGTACCAGTTGCCTGAACATATATCAACTATAGAACGGTTTGAGTTGTGGCTGGAGGATTATACCAATGCCAAAATTCTCAGGGACAGCAAGATGAAAATGATAGAACATGTCCGTGCTCACCCCAAGTGGAAGGATGGACTTGCATATGTCACGACTCCTCTGATCTGGCCCCATGCCGAATATATCCGGGCCTATAAAAATTACATGAATAAGTACGACTGATTATTTCTGGCAAATTGCTGCGAAGCCGTCATTTTAGGCCCGCAGCAATTGCACGCACAGGAAGCACTTCCCAATTATACGATTTTATTTTTCCGGGAAGAATTCAATAGCCTGGGCAAGTTCCCTGTGATTTTTGGCATAATCCCTGATATCGATTCCCTGCAGGTAGGCATCACATGCCTGTACCAGTGCTTTGGCTCCTGATCGTGTTCCTTCCGGATGTGCATGTACTCCTGATCCCATGGTCGTGATGAAATCAACGTTACCCATTACATCGATGAAAGGCTTCAGCCTGACGGGGTTCAATCCTCCGGAAACAATTGGACAACATTTTTTCATGCCTCTCCAGCTGTCTTTTTCCAGGATGACATGATGGGCTATGTCTTCATTCACAAGCTATATAGCATCCTTATCCGTTTCCATGATCTTGGCCCAGCTCTGTTCGAAGAAATGGCCATGTGAACTCAGGTACTGAATACCGTGGGCTGCAACTACATCTTCCTCTGGAGTTCCTTTCATTTTTCCGACTCCTGCAGTACCCGTGTGGATGCCGGAGGCGCCTGCCAGACGTGCGAATTTAGACAGTACCAGCACGGAAAAACCTATGGGATTCTCTGGGCGTGTGAAGGCACCATGGGCAGCCCTGTGGAAATGCAGGAAAACATCGGGATACCGCCTTCTGATTGTCTGGATAGCCATCCATCCGGCGGTAATACCATCGATGAGGAAAGCATAACTTCCAGGCTCAAACCCTGCATTCCTGATCATTTCGCAGCGCTCGATCATGGTGTCAAAGTCCGGTGCCGAGACGTTGAATGAATGGACTTTTTTCTTCCCCGTTTCCTTTACTGCCTTGTCCATGGCTTCTTTAACATGTTTTACCATCTTGTCGTAGGGACAGAAGTCCTGATTGGCCTGTGGTTCGTCATTCTTGACAAAATCCCCACCGCCTGCCCAGAAGTCATAGCAGACTTCAGCATATTCGGCAGAGGTCAACCCCATCTTGGGTTTTACGATGGTACCGAGAATTGGCCTGTCGTAAACTCCGAGATAACTGCGCATGTCATCGACTGTGAAACCGGGGCCGTCATATTGTTCAAGCATTGAGGGAGGAAACCAGACATCCAGCAGTTTGAGGGCAGATATTTCTTTCATTCCCAGGACGTTTCCCACGATATAGGTCAGGATGTTCTGTACATTGCCTCCCCTGTCAAATAGTCTCCAGGGATAGGCTATCCACACAAGTTCTCTTTCCAGATCCATCTGATAGACCAGGGCATTCATGACCTTTGAGAACTTCGTCTCGGTATTTACCCTGAAATTCGTACCAGTTGATGATTCCGCTGCGATTTCAGCAGCTGCCTGTAGCATATTCATCTCCCCTCCGGGAACAAGCCTGAAAACAGTAAGCAGGTATTCACCGTTGGTCGGGTCGGGCAATTCGAGGTTCACATAACCTTGCTGTTTGGGATTCAATGACTGGACTAACTCTTCAATAGTTGAGCTCATGGTAAGAATAACAGTTTGTAATGTATTTTAGTTTTTGGAAGGAAACAAAATGCAGAATTTATTAACCCCAAAAACGTTTCGTTTTCGCATAGTTGCGTTCGGCTTCCATGATGTCTTTGTAGAAACCTTCCTCATCCACCTGCATCTTCTGGATAATACGGGTGGCGGTTTCAGGACCTACTCCACGGCTTGCCAGGGCCACAACCGCAGTCCTTCCCTGTGTCATTACGATGTTGGCATTACGAAATACTTTCTGGATGCGTTTTTGGTCCTCTTTTGAATCTATTCGATCTTTTTTCTTAACCAGTTTGATTTCCTCTTCCTCCCAGGGTTTCAGGGCAGCCACCATTTTAGATTCACATATAGGACACACAATGTTCTCAGGCACATTTTTCACTTTGCGACGGGATATCCATTTAGTACAGTGTACACAGAACAGGATTACCCTGTCATTTTCAATACGGTTTTTCAGTGCTGTTATGATCGAACCTTCAGCTCTTTCCGGTGCTATCAGGTCTTTTTTCGCATCGAATCCCGCTCCTCCCAGAGGAGATGGAGGGCCTGTTGCGATGTTGATTTCTCCCTGCTGCACCTTTTCCAGTATTTCCTTTGTGCGACTTACATCCAGCATATTGTGGAAAATTTCTCGTAATACCTCATCGTACATAGCCGAGTTTTCGTAAATGTCGATAAGTTTTTTCATGCTGATCTTGTCGTAGTCCACGTCTTTACTGATGGCACCGAATTTACGGGCTACCTGTACCATCTTCCATTTCAAAAGGGAGGTATTTTTCAGTGTCATCTCCAGAATGGGTTCCACATGTTCGGGAAGTGTATCGACTATCATGGAGCGTACCTGTTCGGCACGAAAACTTACCGGCAGGGCTAGTTTAATGCGATAGGGGTCTGTTTCCTGTCCCACACTGCTACCAAAACGGGCCGCAAGCAGGGCTGTCAGTACCTTGCCCAGGGTTTCGTTGGTATTGTGCCCGAAACATGCATTGATAACCATTCCATCCTCTTGCTTCTCGATAATGACCTGTCGGTCATGTGGCATCGGGCATTCCTGATCCACATGTTTTTTGATTAGCCGGAAAACCCCATCTGCTGAATATTTGTCCACAGGATAGCGTTCCATCAATGTATTGATGATTTCCTCCTCTTGTGCACCTGTTGCAATAAGGTCTGCAGTTTCCCGGCGTAGTTTCCCGACTTCCTGTGCCACCTCGAAGGGAACGGGTATTTCTTCTCCGACCCAGCTGGGGATCTCCCCCATACTTCGCACCGGTTCAACCTTTATGCGCCCCCGTTCAGGATCGAGTTCCAGTACTCTCCACACCTCTCCCCGGGTTATGAAAATAGCCCCTGGATTGGCAAAGTTTACCACAAAGGCCTCATCCAGTGTCCCGACCGCCTTACCGGTGACGATATCATAAACCTCGAACTTTCTCTCATCCGGGATCATGGAAAGGTTCTGGTAGTAATACTGCCAGCTCCTTTTACGCCGACTGATGATACTGGAACCTTTATCCCGCCACACAAGCCTGTTATATGTTACCTGCTCCACGATCTTTTCCAGCGCCTGCAGGCTTAAATCTTTGAAAGGATAGGTTCGCCTGAGAATGGAAAGTATACGGGAAATCTCTATATCCCCGAAGTCCAGCACGATACCTGAAAGCTGATTGGCGATTACATCCAGGGCACCGCTCTGGGGAGAAATATCCTCCACCCGACCTTCCCTGGCAGCTCCAACGATGGCCATACTTTCGGCGATATCATCAAATTCCAGTGCAATGATCGTTCCTTCCGAAATTTCATGAATGCGATGTCCCGCCCTGCCAACCCTTTGCAGCAGCCGGGCAACCTGTCTGGGAGAGCCATACTGGATTACATGATCCACGCTACCGATATCGATTCCCAATTCCATCGAGGATGTACAGATCAGGCCTCTCAAATCCCCGTTCTTGAAGTTCTCTTCCGCTTCCAGACGGGCTTCATAGGAAAGGGAGCCGTGGTGTACCCCGATGGGCAGGTCCAGCATCCTGAAACCCGATGCGAGCACTTCGGCACTTTGACGTGTGTTGACAAAAATCAGGGTGGATTTTTTCTGCATTACAATATCCTGAATGCAGCGCAGATGTGTGGCCAGTTCCGCAGAACATCCTATGTGGTGTGCGGTTTTGAGATCTTCATCCTCCATGTGAGGGGTTACCATGTTGAACTTGAGCAGGCTGAGCATCTCCACTTTTACTATCTGCATGTCCCTTTCTGCCCCTGCAAGGAAAGCTGCCACAACATCGGGATTGCCGACAGTTGCAGAAAGGCCTATTCTCTGGAATTCACCTGATAATTCTACCAGTCTTTCCAGCCCGATAGCCAGCTGTGCTCCTCTTTTGGATTCGGCAAGTTCATGGATCTCATCCACCACGATAAAACTCACATATTCCAGATTTTTGCGCAACCTTTTACCTGTAAACATTGCCTGCAGGGTTTCAGGAGTGGTAATCAATAAGTCCGGAGGGTTTTTTGATTGTTTCTGGCGCTCATACTGGCTGGTATCCCCATGTCGCACCATCACCTTGATATCGAGTTCCTGGCCCCACCATTGTATGCGGTGCAGCATATCCCGGTTCAGTGCCCTCAGGGGTGTTATGTAGAGAGCAGAAATGCCTTTCCTTTCCTCTGGGTTTTTGGAAAGGATGTGATCAAAAAGAGGCAGGATGGCAGACTCAGTCTTTCCCGAACCGGTGGGTGCAATAAGCAGGACGTTCTTGCCTTCCAGTATGGGTGGAATAGATTCTTGCTGGGGTTGGGTGGGTGTATGGTATTGCTGTTTTGCAAGGGCCTTTCTGATATGAGGATGCAACTGGCTAAAGACGGTATCCATCATCGCCCTCGCCTCCTTTTTCCTTTGCGCTTTTTTGTAATACTGAGTTTTTTTATATCCTTCAATTTGCCCATGTACATTCCATCAAGCAGGTAGATGTCCGCATTTGCTATATCAATGGAACCAGAAGAGAATGCAGGCCCGAGCAGGTCATCAAGAATCGCTTCGTTAAAAGCTACCCCTCCGCAGAGTTCATTGAATGCGGGGATCACTACAACATCGGGTTGTGTGTCACTTTCCGGCATTTCAACACCGATCTTTTCAAAATGGTTTTTTAGTTTTTTATGATTCAATTTAGTTTTAACCCAGACCTGTTCGGATGTGGAATACCCCAGGCTGTCGGTGATTCTCAGTGTAGGATGATTGTGGGCTACAATTAAATGTTGTGCTGTGAGGAGTTTTGGCTCGGGCCATGTATGGCCGTGGAAGTATCCAACCCCCTCTATTATGTCACCTCTGGAGGGGTGGAGGTGAATACGTTTGTTTTTTGGCAGCAGGAATTCAATTCCACCGTCATGATTGCCCGGGAAAATATCGATTTCTGCATGCAGGGCGAGTTTTTCGAGAAACATGGGTATTTCATCCCGCTCCTGCCATGAAATTTGTGGGACATTGTGTTTTATATCACCCAGCAGTACTATCCTGTCGGGTTTGGTCTGTTCGATATAACCCTCTATCTTTTTGAGTCGCCTTTCAAGACCACTGGGAACCAGGAAACCACTGTTGTAGAGGTCCCATTCGATACCTATATGGAGGTCTGAGAATACAAGGATGCGGGATTGGCCCTTTACCAGCAGGGCAGGTTCATCCAATAACGGCTCGATATCGATTGTCATTTATTCTTTTCCCGGACGCTGGTTTTTTTCAAGTTCATCAAGTCTGTCCGATAGGTCCTGCAATTTACTGTCAATACCTTTGAGGTCTTCATGTACTTCTACCAGACGGTTATACATCGGACTGCGTGCATCCTTTACTGCCTGCTGTTGGGAGAATTTTTGTTTGCTGGGAAGGATATAAACATAGGCAAACCACATACCTGTGAATGCCACGAGGAATAGGGCTATTACAAATAATAAATAGTGAGGAAAGAGAGTGCGTATGAAAGAATCCCCTTCGCTGTAATATTGCAACCTTGTGATCATCAGGAAGTTCATCAAGGAGAATAGGAACATTGTTTCTCCTACAAGTACAAGTAATCCGCCTAATTTTGTGGACATGCTTTTTTGTTGTGGTAATATTTTATCGAACATAATCCATTTCTCCCTTAGTAATAATGACACCTGTTATATGATTATTTTTTCAGAAAGTGCAAATCTGGCTATTATCATTTTTCCCGATGGTATATTTGATTGTCGTGCATAATATTGTACCGGATTGATAGACCTTACCATTGATTCACTTATTATCTAAAGGCACCAATCTATGGCTATGAGGAAGAAAATGACCGCTATCAGGTAGTCAAATCCAGAATTGAGGAAGAACTTGGCCCGGCTCCTGAAACATATGCACTGGGCTGCATATGATGTTCTCTGGCTGGCTACATTCGTGGATCTCGATGCAGTGCCTGAGAATGATGAAAGTACTAAACTGGCAATGAATACCCTTTCTGATACTTACTTCGGTGTCACCGGCTGGACAAAGCTGGATGAAAATGGTGACAGGGTACACTGGGATTACGACATCTGGGCAATCAGTGAAAACGATGGAAATTACGAATGGAAACGTGATGCCAGGTATCAGGTAGACCCCGGAGAAGAAGGTAAATTGATGTATGTTGAATAAAAGTGGTGTCTCTCACCACACATTTTCTTTTTTACATTTCTATAAATTGTCTTCTCCTATTTTCTAATTTGTCGAAAACCTTATATTTTATTGTGGTTCACTTAGGTGAATATCTTTCATGGGCCCGTAGTCTAGCCGGTTATGACGTCGCCTTCACACGGCGGAGATCCTGGATTCGAATTCCAGCGGGCCCATTGAATTCTCAATACTCCCTCTCCCCGAATATGGCCGAACCCACACGCACCATTGTAGCCCCTTCCTCGATGGCTACCATGTAGTCATTGGACATTCCCATTGACAATTCCTGAATTTCGATGTTGCCGCGGTTTTCCTGCTTTATTTCATCAAACAGGGCTTTCATCTTTTGGAAATAGGGACGGGTTTGTTCGGCAGGGACAAAAGGAGGGATGCACATCAGGCCTTCCACACGTATATTTTGAAGGGAGCAGATTTCTTTTATCACTTCTTTGATCCGATCCAGCCTGAAACCATGTTTCTGTGGCTCATTGCCTATGTTTACCTGAAGGAAGACCCTTTGTACTTTATCGATATCCCCGGCTCTACTATCAATATTATTTATTACTTTCAGGGAGTCGACTGACTGGATAACATCAAAAAACTCAACAGCCTTTTTGACTTTATTTGTCTGCAGGTGACCTATCAAATGTGTCTCACAGGGCAGGATTTCCTCGCGCTTATCTTCATATTCCTGAACCCGGTTCTCTCCGATTATGGTAGCCCCGGCCCGGATGGCTTCGTTGATCCTTTCGGGTTCTATTGTCTTGGTGACACAGATGAGTGTCCTGTCACCGATTTTTTCGAGAATCCTCTTGATATTTTTATCGACTGGCATTGATGTCCCCGTAATGCTTCATTCAAAATTTGGTATATTTAAATCATTCTGATTGTGAATTTTGTTTTCATTATCCTTATATTTCTCTTCAATTCCATCGAGGATTTGAACTGGATAAGCATAGAAAGCATCCCCGGCAGATGCCGTTAATATGTAGTAATAAGAACAATCAATAAAAAGTTTTTATGCTATATTTCTTCTTTTTCAAGGCATTTTGATAAACCCACAGGAAAAATTATCATTCACTAGTACCAACATAGTTTCGGCATATAATTATCAGACTTGCAGCTATTGACAATTTGAGGGGAGATGTTTGCCTCTTATGCAAGGGAAATTCATTGTTTGGAGTTCTCTGCATTTGATAAACAATCCTGTCACATGAATACCACATATAATAGGGGAATTTTGGAGGAAATGCATGGCAAAATACAGATGTTCGGTTTGTAACTGGGTTTATGATGAGGAGGTTGAAGGGCAGGATTTTGATTCACTGCCTGATGACTATACATGTCCGGTATGCGGGGCTCCTAAATCTGCTTTTGTTCCTGAAGGCGGGGAAGAAGAAGACGAATCAGTAGAAACGACGGTTGCCGACAAGATCGTCGAACAACTGGAAGTCTTCGGTGTCAGGTTTGTCTATGGGATTCCCGGGGATTCCAACCTGCCCCTGATAGACTCCATCCGCAGGAGTGACAAAATAAAATTCATTCTCACAAGACACGAGGAGACCGCTGCTTTCATGGCTTCTGCACATGGGAAGATCACCGGCGGGCTGGGCGTCTGTATCTCCATAGCAGGTCCAGGTTCTACAAACCTTATCACCGGTTTAATGGATGCTGCCACCGACAGGAGTCCGGTGCTTGCCTTTGCCGGTCAGGTGGCAGAGGTCTATCTCGGCAGTGAAGCTTTCCAGGAAATCGACCAGATAGAACTGTTCTCCTCCTTTGCTGAATTTACAGAAACCATTGCCCGGGAGAACCAGGCACTCGGTCTGGTCACAAGGGCTACTAAATATGCCTTCAAAAAACCCGGTGTTTCGGTACTCAGCACACCCACTGATATCCTGGCCGGCAAACTTAGCGGGGATGTATATTCCGCTGAAAAGAGGCTGGTTTCAAACCAGACTGCTCCCAGGTTTGAAGATGTGAAAAGGGCTGCAGAATTGATCAACAATCACGAGAAAGTCACTCTCTTTGCAGGTTGGGGCTGTCGTCACAGTGGTGAATTGCTAACACAACTCTCACAAAAAATCAAAGCCCCTATTGCCACTACTTCCAGGGCTAAGGGTGTGGTATACGAAACCGATCGTTATAGTCTGGGTGTACTTGGTTCCATAGGGTCAAAACATGCGGCAAAAGCTGTACAAAACAGTGAACTTATAGTTATCATAGGTTCGGGATTCAGACAGGCCAACCTTGTTCCTTCAGGAATCAGGATTGTCCAGATAGATATCGATCCGACCAAAATCGGAAAAACCTTTGATGTAGATGCCGCTATTGTTGGGGATGCGGATCTTGTACTTAAAGACCTTCTTCCTCTTGTTGATGAAAAGGAAGAAAACACTGGGTTTTTAGAACATATAGATCAGATGAAACAGGAGCATTATGAGGAACTAAAAGCCGATGCACAGGACCTCTCCATCCCTGTAAATCCCGGTTATGTGATACAGGCCCTTAAACGCCATGCAGACACTGATGCTATAATTTGTGTAGATGTGGGCGACCATACCTACTGGTTCTACAAGAAATTCATGTGTGAAGGCCAGGAGACTTTCATGTGTGCCAATATTGCCAGTATGGGATTCGGACTGCCTGCAGCCCTGTCGGCAAAACTTGATAATCCTGACAAGCAGGTAATTTGTGTCACAGGAGATGGCGGGTTTGGAATGCTTATGGCTGATTTCACCACTGCTGTGCGCGAAGAGTTAGGAATCAATGTCATTGTCTTTAATGACGGCAAACTCAAGAACATAAAAGAGGAAGAACTAAGGTCCGGTTATCCTGAATTTGGTGTTAGTTTCCCCAATCCCAATTTTGCGGAATATGCTAACACTACCGGAGGCGAAGGCTATAGGATAGAGGATCCGGCAAAACTGAATGAAGCCCTTGAAGAAGCATTCAAATCCACCAGACCTTCTATTATCGATGTGGTTGTAGATCCCGATAAGACTGCTGCAAGTACCAAAAGAGTGGATTGAATATTATAGGGATGCTACCGGCAAAATTCATTTTCCTGGTTTTGGTAAAACACACCTTTTTAACCAATAATTCCCAAAAAAGAACTATATGGCACGCAAACTAGATGGAAAAGACATAGAGTTACTGAAAAAGCTTGCTCCTGAGTGCAGTGATCTGGAATGCAGCAGTTCAGGGGTCAATTTCAAGTCAATCTTACCACCGGTTGCAAATCATTTTTCCAAAGATATATCTGATTTTTCCCATCGTCTGGAATCACTTTCAGAAAAGGAACTGGAATATCTACTGAACCTGATAAAAGATGGCAGGGAAAGCCTTGGTTGCTTGAGACCGGATTATGTCATGGCTTTTCAGGAAATGGTGGCCAGTAGGGCGGGAGAGGAACAGGCTGGTGAAATTATCAAGATTTATACTGCTAATAATGTTTGTGAATAAATTGTAGAAAGCCAATAGACCTGCAAGGTTTGGTCTGTTATCTTAATCTTTTTTCATTCATCTGGCTGACGTAAGGTTTATTAGATATTATGCAACATCTATTCACGATTGTGAAAAACAGTAATGGGAATTTTACGGAGGAAGGCAATGAAAGATGCATTAAAAAAACTGAGAGAAACAAAACCATTGGTCCATCATATCACCAACTGGGTTACAATTTATGACTGTGCAAATATAACAAGGGCCTTTGGTGGACTTCCCGTAATGGCTCATGCTGTAGAAGAATGTGCTGATATGACTAAAATTTCCTCTGCTCTTGTACTTAACATTGGAACCCTGACGTCTGAACTTATTGAATCCATGATAATTTCCGCAAAGGCTGCAAACGAAAAACAAATCCCTGTGGTACTCGATATAGTAGGGGTAGGGGCAACTCAATTCAGAAATCAAATGGCTGCAAAGATCCTTGACAGTGCTCATGTTGATATCATTAAAGGCAACTATTCTGAGATTGCAAAACTGGCAGGTGAAAATGCCCGCACAAAAGGAGTTGAAGCAACTTCTATCAATGCTGATCCTTTCTGGCTTGCAAAAAATTTGGCCATCTCAAGATCATGTACTGTTGTGATGACCGGCAAAGAAGATATAGTCAGTGATGGTTCAGGGATCTTTTCCATAAAAAACGGCCATTCAGAAATGGGTTCAATTGTGGGCACCGGTTGCATGGCGGCTTCAATAATAGGTTCATTTGCAGCCCTGAACGATGATTTCTGTGATGCAGCAATAGATGCTTTGTCTTTCTTCGGGGTTGCCGGGGAACTTGCGGCTGCCAAGTCAACCGGCAGTGGCAGTTTCAAGATGCATTTGTATGATGAAGTGTCCGGGCTTACTGATGAAAAAGCAGGACCTATGATAAATATTGAGAGTGTTGATGGCTGAAATTACAGATCTATGAGGGCTCAATTTATGCCATTCTGGAAATCTTTGCTTAATGATATTGATTTCTACCTTGTGACAGATTCCGGCCTATCCAGGAAAGGTACATTGTCCGATATAAAATGTGCAGTAGCGGCCGGGTGTAAGATTGTGCAGTATCGGGAGAAAGACAAGACCACAAAAGAGATGATCGAAGAAGCTATCCTGATCAGGAAAATATGTGGGGATAATGCTATCTTTCTGGTAAATGACCGTATCGATGTAGCCCTGGCTGCAGGAGCTGATGGGGTACACATCGGACAGGACGATATGCCGATTGATGCTGCGAGAAAGATTCTGGGTGAAAATAAGATAATCGGCCTTACAGTTCATGATACAGATGAAGCAATCGAGGCAGAAAGAAAGGGAGCTGATTACGTAGGTTTCAGCCCGATTTTTGACACTACTACTAAAAAGGATGCAGGTATGGGTGTTGGACCTGAAAGGGTTCAGGCTGTCAAAACTATAATTGATATTCCGATTGTTGCCATAGGGGGTATCAATAAAGACAACTGTGTGTCAGTTGTTGAAAATGGGGCCGATGGTTTGGTTGCTATTTCCGCAATCGTTTGCAGTGATGATGTAAAGAGAGAAACAAAGTATTTTATTGAAACTATCCGGAAAATAAAGCAGAATTCCTCAAACAGAGTTAATGTAAAGTGATAAGATGATCCTGAATTTATCGGACAATTATATAGAAATCCTCGCTGATAGTATACCGTTGAAAGATGTGTTGGAAATGGCAGATATAAATCCTTTATCTGTTATCGTGGCAAGGGAAGGAACCGTAATACCAGTCGAAACGACTGTTTATTCTGAAGATACCCTACAAGTATATCGGATATCCCATGGCGGCTGAAACACCTCTTCTATGCAAAACCTGTGGAGCAAACGCAGTATCAGGAGGGGAATATCTCCTTTGTACAACTCATTTCTGTGAAATGGTAGAAAAGAAAGTCAGGACACATATTGCAGATCAAAACCTTATTCTGGATAATGAGCATATAGCAGTTGCATTATCAGGGGGTAAGGATAGCACAGTTCTTTTGTACATCCTGTCCAAAATACTTCCGTACTTTGAGAGAGTGAAACTTACTGCTATTACGGTTGATGAAGGGATACCGAATTACAGGGAACAAACCCTTGCTTATGCACAGGAAGTTGCAAATTTTTTGAATATTGAGCACAGGATAATATCTTTCAGGGAAACTTTTGGTGGATCCCTACCCAGCCTTTTGAAAAAAAGAAATGTTTCAGCGTGTACTCTTTGTGGTGTTCTACGGAGAAAAATACTGGAGCAGGAAACCTTTAGCATAGCTGTCCCAAAACTTGCGACAGGACATTCTCTAGATGATGAGGCCGAAACCGCCATGATGAACATACTTACCGCAAATATAGATGCAATAATTAATACTGCATCCCCGAATTCCGGTAAGGAATCATTGAGGATAAAGCCTCTTTCAGTTTTAAATGAGTATGAAATTGCATTATATGGAATCCTCAAAGGCATATTTCGTGAGTTTCCAGAATGTCCTTATGCAGGACCTTCGCTTCGTGCAGAAGTCAGACAAATGTTTTTGAATATGGAATCAACATATCCAAATATAACCGGGCAGTTTGCGGATAATTATAATTCCTTACTATCTTCGATAGCAAATGTAGAGAATCCTTCTGGTAAAAGTAAAAAAGAGTGCAATATATGTGGTGGGCCCACATCAGGTGACATCTGTCGTGCCTGCATTCTGATCGACGCAAAAAAATAATTTTTGTTAAATCAGCCAGCTTCAGTGAGTAATTGGAGGTTTTTGTTCATCTATCCAGTAACATCCTTCTTTCAATTGGATAATGGGCTGTAGCGGCATTAATAAGTTCTTCGGCTGTACTTTCTTTAAAAGAGTGGACTTCAACCCGTACACCAACAGCTTTCAGGTGATTTATCAGATCGACAAAATCGCCATCTCCACTAACAAGCACAATGGTATCTACTTTGGGTGCAATTGAAATCGCATCAATTGCTATCCCCATATCCCAATCTCCTTTGGTGGAACCATCAGGTCTTACCTTCAGGGCCTTACTTTTTACTTCCCAACCAATTGAACCAATAAAACTTTTAAAACCTGACTGGTCGATATCCGGGGTTTCTACAAGATAGGCTATTGCCCTTGTCAATTTTCTTTCCATTACGACAGCACGTAAAAGTTTTTCGTAATCAAGTCTCCCGTAATGGATATTTCTGGCAGAATAAAACATATTCTGCACGTCTACAAAAACCGCTAATTTTTGGCTGTTAAACATGGATTACCTGTAATATTTTATGTTTAATTATTTATTGTCTTCCTTTCTCTTTTGGAGTAATGTTTTTAGTGTTTTTTATGTTTCATAATATAAAAAATAGAGGTTCAAATTTATCTAATTAAGCAGAAGACTACTTCCGTGAGGTGGGATCTGAATGCGTCTTTCATTGTTTTGACACAGAATACAAATAGTATCAAAGACACAGGTGAATATATATGTTGAAAGCCTGCAAATATAGAATGTATCCAACAAAACAGCAAGAAGAAATGTTTAGCAAGCATTTTGGTTGTGTGAGGGTAATCTATAATTGGGCCTTAGAACAGAAAATTAAATCCTATGAGCAAGACGGAAAATCAATTTCCAGATTTACATTGAATAAAACAATTCCAAAATTATATGAAGATATGGAATGGCTGAAAGAAGTCAATTCACAATCTTTGCGTGGAGCTACTCTTAATCTGGAGAATGCTTTTACCAGGTTTTTCCGTGAGAAAAAAGGTTTTCCCAAATTTAAATCAAAGAAAAATCCAGTACAGTCATTTTCTGTTCCACAATATTATAAAGTGGATTTTGAGACGAATAAAGTCAAACTTCCCAAAATTGGATGGATTAAAACAATATTACACAGGCACTTTGATGGAAAATGTAAAACCGCAACAGTATCAAAGATACCGTCTGGTAAATATTTCATCAGCATTCTTGTAGATGATGGTAAAGAATTACCTGATAAACAGGATTTTAATGAAAATAGTGCGGTTGGTATTGATGTTGGAATCAAAGATTTTGCCATCATGTCTAATGGTGAAAAAATAGACAATCCCAAATATCTAAATAATTCAATAAAAAGACTGAAGGTATTACAAAAGCGTCTCTCACGAAAACAAAGAGGTTCAAAAAATAGAGGTAAAGCAAAACAGCAGATAGCCAAACTTCATGAGAAAATAGCAAATCAGAGAAATGATTTTCAGCACAAGTTGAGTTCCAGATTAATTAGCGAAAACCAAGCAATTGCACTGGAAACATTGAATGTTAATGGCATGTTAAAGAATCATTGTCTTGCCCAATCTATCTCTGATGTATCATGGAGTTCTTTTGTAACTAAATTGGAATATAAAGCAGAATGGTATGGCAAAAGCATATTGAGAATTGGACAATTTGAACCATCCACGAAAATATGCAATGTCTGTGGGTATCATAACAAAGACATTACACTTGCAGACCGTAAATGGCAATGTCCTGATTGTGGTGAAACCCATGACAGAGATGTCAATGCTGCAATTAATATTAAGAAGTTTGCTTTAAATAAACAGAATTTGATAGGTATTTGAAGCACCGTAGGAACTACGGGGAGAGCCTGTGGACTTGTGAACATAAGTTCAAAGAATGAAGCAGGAATCACCATGCGTAAGCGTGGTGTAGTTCACTTGTTGCGTACCATTGGTTAGTACCTGTGGTTCAGAAGATTTATACATATATACGACTGTATACTACATCAAGGATAAAAACGGTTGAATACAAGTCTCAATTGGGGATAAAGGTATGCATACCAAACATTTGCCTGTCAGCATGATAGCACTGGCATTACTTTCATCAGCAGCAATGGCGGTTGAAATTACTGTGGATGACAGTGGTAGCGGAAATTATACAACAATTCAGGCTGCTGTAAATGCGGCAAATGACACCGGATTATTGGCTACGTCCGGATGAGTTTCTGTTATTCTCCAGGATTCGTCCACTTCATAGGTTATTCTGAGGGTCGGCTGGTTATCTACACATATTTCCGACAGGTTTACTATTCCTACGTCTATATGTTGTCCTGCATAAAGTGTAACCGTTTTCTGGCAGTCATCTCCGGCAAGAACACCGCCTACGGACATTGTCATAAGGACAATGAATGCAATAAGTAATTGAATTTTGGTTTCATAATCTCATACCACCTTTACTTCTATTGAGCTGTAGAAGGTAATCCATTACTCAATGGATTCAGCTCATATCGCACCATAATGATATAAACTGACAAGATATAAATAAATATATAGATTACAATAAAATTATATTTACGATTTTTCATAACACATAGTTCTTGTTGAAATTGTCTTTTGGATACAGGACAACGAAATATATACGTCAGTAAACCAATTTGGTATTAATGAAAGTGCTATCCGGCCTTTTTAGGGAAACACTGATGCAGTGGAATGAAGATGACGGTATAACCAGCAGTGCGGCTCTTTCATTCTATCTTATCCTAAGCCTGCCTGCTATACTCTTGTTCTCCGTGTCCGTAGGGAGTTATTTATTGAAGGCACGTCATCTGGAGTCTGCCATAATCGGCTACATCGATCTGGTAGCAGGAGAGACATTGATATATCTGGTGGAAGGTCTCCTTTACCAGATACCCGATATTGCATCCCTTACCGCCGGGGCAGCTATAAGTTTCCTTCTCCTCGTATGGGCCGGTGGTAACCTTTTCAGGCAGTTCAAGAAGATAATTGATAATATGTGGGGTTTCCCCGGTCCTGAATCTGACTGGTTGCATCATTTCCTGAAAAAAAGTTTTGCGTCTGTGATAGGAGTATTTGTGGTTGGTTTTTTGCTGGTATTGAACACATTCGTTGAAGCATTTTTCCTGATGGGATATGGTTTACTGAATGAGCTGGTCCCTTTTAACCTGAAAATCATACAATATGCCAGTTCGTTTTCGAATTTCCTCATCCTCCTGGTGTTATTCATATATATTTACAGAGTGTTGCCTGAGGCCAGAATCGGCATGAGATATGTACTGGAGGGTTCACTTTTTACGGTATTACTGATTACAATAGCCAAGTATTTTTTAGCCTTTTACCTGTCTTATGGCAATATAACCACAGTTTACGGAGCCATAGGTTCCATAATTGGATTTTTGCTCTGGGTATATTTTTCATTCATAGCAGTAACCTTTGTAGTGGAGATGATCAATGTACGCTCAAAGAATGCCAAAAGTAACAAATCTGCCTAAAAAAGAGATAGCAAGATGTTTGCCATCTGAAAATCAGATATAATCATACTTTTTCAGGATAGTTTGCAAATCCATTATCAGATCACCGCTTTTTTTGGCATCTTCTATTTCCTGAAGTAACAGCTGTATCAATTTATCCGCATCCTGGCATTTTTTGTAATACTCGGGATCCAGAAGGACATCTTCAGGAATTTTTTTGCTTTTAACCACCCTGTGCAAATCATTTGTATATATTATTGTCTGGTCGCAATATATTCTCAGGAATCGTGCATTGCTTCCTTCTACTTTTTTATATATTGTCCTGATCTTGTCAGAAGCCAGGTATTTACCCTCTTTTACTTTAATCCATACCATGTTGATGAACCCTGAACGGTACACATCCTTTCAACTAAATATAGTTTTTTAAGAATAATTAATAATGAAAATATCATTTTAGCAAGTAAGCGATATTATCTGATAATCATCGTTTTTTGCCAATGAAATAGTAAGCTATAGCTCCAAGTACACCAAACAACAATGCAGCTACTACCCATATGACTTTCATCATGGTACTAAGTCTTCTATTATTGGTAAATACATCGTATATTACCCATATGGTAGCCAGTAAGGTCACGATTCCCCATATTTGTTCTAATACCATTTACTTTTCCTCCAGTATATTAGATATGTCTATAACTTTGTTTGTCTGATTATATAAGGCTATGTGGAAAATTAGTTTATTATGGCGTCCTTTCTCTAATGTTTTCTGTATGGACCCCTTTCAGTATTAAAACCCCCGAAGCCAATATCAATATCGCACATATATGGAATGGTGTTTCGAAGGATACATAGCCGGCCAGTATTCCTCCAAACAGGGGTCCGGTTGCCATACCTGCCGCCTGTGCACCTGTTATTACGCTTATCCGACTGCCTGTTGAATGCCCGCCTGTCATATCCACTGCCAAAGCCATCAAGGGCGTTTCGACTGCGGCCATTGAGATTCCCTGCATTATTCGCAGTATTATTAGCTCTTCAATATGTATTACATGTCCCAATCCGACAACAATCAGGGCATTTACTGCAATACCTGAGATAATTATCCATTTGCGTTCTATGCGATCGGACAGAATTCCCATTGGTGTCTGGAAAACAATACGGGATATTACATAGGCTGAAACTGCCAGGCTGAGGAAAAACTCCCCTGTCTGAAGCCTCTGCTGGTAGGCCGGTAGAAGGGAAAGGACGATGGTAATTCCCACCATCATCATGAAAATTGCAACTGCAAGGACATAGTACTCCTTCTGGTTTGCATGGTCCGCCGTTTTTGGTTCTTCGGGTTGTGGTGGGGGTGCTGTTTCTTTTACGAAAAATTGTACCAATAACAAAGTTGCAAGTACAAGAAATCCACATATATAGAATCCAACATCAAAGTTTGATATCGCCAGTATTCCTCCGGCGATGATGGAACCTATCCCGAAAGCAAAACCCCTCAGGCTTGAGTATATCCCGATTGCCTGGCCCCTTACAGATGAAGTGGAAAGGTGGGTAACCATTGCTACAATCGCAGGAACTGTAGCTCCAATGGCAATTCCCTGTATAACACGCAGTACTGTCAGGCTCTCAAGTGAGGAAGTATAGGGATAGGATAAACAGAGAAGGGTATAAATGACATATCCCACAACAAGAAAATCCTTTCTCCTGTTGAGTCGGTCACTCAAGCGGCCCATAAAAGGCTGGGATATTGAATTTGCAATTCCAAAAGCTGCAGTTGCAATCCCGGCTTTCAGTACTGCAGGCATCTCTGCTATTATTCCTGCATCAAGCCGGGCCGCATATAGAGGTATAAAAAACAGTAGCATACCTGTTGCCAGATCTTTAAATACCTTGGAAAAAGACAGGATGTAGAGTTGTCTGTCAATAGAGTGCTGGTTTTCTTTCATGACATGATCCGGATATCTTTATGGGTTATCTATTAAAGGGAATATATCTTTATAGATTTCCGGAGTACAAAATGTTTATCTAATTAAGCAGATTGGATGAAGTCTGCAGGAAATTCACACATAGATTACCTGATTGGATAAGGAGTGCCCAAAGAATAGGTTCACAGGCTGCCATCATGTAATTCTCTGTAACATTTTTCTCCTTTCTTATTTGATTTATATAACTGAATTCATAAAAGAAAATTACCAGTATCATAATACCGTTAAATTTGCAAATTTTACATGGTAAATCTTTATAAATATTGAATCCAATCAAAAACGAAAAGGTGATCCTGTGATGAAATACTGGCAGCCAGAATATGAAACCATGCAAAAAGATGAAATGCGCCAATTACAGTTAAAACGACTAAAAAAAACGGCTGCAAACGTCTATGGAAACGTTCCTTTCTACAAAGACAAATTTAAAGCACTTGATGTCTGCCCTGAAAATATCAATACAGTTGATGATATCACAAATCTTCCCATCACAAAAAAATCCGATCTCCGTGCCAACTATCCTTTCGGACTTTTCGCAACTCCTAACAAAGATGTAGTCCGTATTCATGCATCCTCTGGAACCAGTGGAAAACCCACGGTTGTCGGATATACAGAAAATGATATTCGTACATGGGCAGACATGATGGCCCGTGATCTCAAAATGGTAGGAGTTGGACCGGATGATGTTTTCCAGAATTCCCTGAATTATGGACTTTTCACCGGAGGGCTTGGCTTCCATAACGGTGCTGAAAGACTTGGTGCAATGACCGTCCCTGCGGGTACCGGCAATACTGCCAGGCAACTTGAAATGATGCAGGATTTTGGAGTAACTGCAATTAATTGTACTCCTTCTTATGCTCTTTATCTTGCTGAAACCGCAGAAGAGATGGATATTCTGGATAAACTTTCATTACGTATAGGCACCTTTGGAGGAGAACCCTGGTCATCCAACACACGAAAAGATATTGAGGATGTCTTTGGAATGAAGGCTTATGATTCCTATGGTCTATCTGAACTTATCGGTCCCGGGGTTGCTTTTGAGTGTGAAGAGCAGGATGGGTTACATATATGGGATGACCATTTCCTTGTAGAGGTACTGGATTTAAATGGGGAACAGGTGTCCGAGGGGGAAAAAGGTGAACTTGTCCTGACATCCCTCACCAAGGAAGCCTTTCCTGTAATACGCTATCATACAGGTGATATTACCCGACTGCTTGAATCCGAATGTGCATGCGGAAGAACAAGCACCCGAATTTCCCGTATAATGGGCCGGGCAGATGATATGTTAATCGTACGCGGGATTAATGTGTTCCCATCCCAGATTGAGGATGTGCTTGTGGGTATTAATGAGATTACCGATCAATTCCAGATACTGCTCAAACGTAATGCACATAAAATGGATGAAATTACTGTCAGGGTGGAACTATCCGATAATGCTTTTACAGGGGAACTGAAAGATCTGGCTGCTGTTAAAAAACATGTCGAAAATGAACTTAAAAGTGTACTGAATATACGCACCAATGTTGATCTTGCGGAAAAAGGTACTATTCCTCGCACCACCGGAAAAGCAAAACGTGTAGTCGATCATCGTGAAGCACTCTAAAAGGATGTTTAAACATATGCCACATGTAATGGAATTGTTGGGAAAGACCCGGATTGTTGTAAAGAATGGCAAAGTTATCGAGGTTGGGGAACCTACCGTGAAATGGTGTCCCATTTTTGATAAGGTGCATGGAATCAAGGAAATTACTCCAGAAGCTGCGCGGAAAAATATGGAATATCGGATAAAGGATTTTGGTCTTTTCACATCCGAAAGGAAACTGGAGCAGGATGTATTCGTAGGATTCGGTGCTTCTGAAGTCATGATGACCGGCCTGAATCGGGATATGCTTGATACTACTGTCACCGTGTGCGATGGAGCGGGCACTGTGATCACAAACAACCCTAAACTTGTACAGGGAATGGGTGCCCGTATCTCAGGACTGATTGAAACAGAACCCATTGATGCTGTAATTAATGGTATAGCAGAAAAGGGCGGAATTGTACTGGATCCATCAACTGCTGAAATAAACCCGGAGGGTGGTGTGCTGAAAGCAGCTAAACTGGGCTACAGGAGAATTGCAGTCACTGTGGTCCATTCCGAAAATGCAGCACGCCTGAGACAACTTGAAGCTGAAGGTGAATTGGACCTGCTTATCGTTGCGGCACATACCACAGGTCTGGGAAAAGAGGAAGCAATGGAACTTTTCCAGCATGTGGACATTACGACAGGGTGTGCTTCCCGCCAGATACGGGAATTAATTAAACCCCTTGCACAGGTAGGCACGGCAGTACCGCTTTTTGCATTAACACAAAAGGGTAAGGAAATGCTGCTTGAAAGGGCAAAGGAAGTGGAATCCCCTGTCCTTATAAATACAATGCCCCTGCCGGTGTTACCGGAACATAAACAGCCCCGGGAACTGGTTTGAATTATTCAAAGGAAGTAATTGAACTTTCCTTTGATTTTTTCATTTTTGCTTCTATATATTTGAATGCAGGTACTCCCGTACCGCTTGTTTCAGCAGATACAAGTGCATTTACCCAGGGTCCGTTTACCATATAAGCGGTGCCAGGATGTGGTTCTTCATAGGTGGATTGGAGGGCTTTTACAACTACTTTCCCTGCACTATTTTCAATAGTTACAAGATTTCCTTCCTTCAGTCCAGCTTTTTTCATGTCCTGTTTATCAAGCCGGATTATTGCTGTAAGGTTTGCATAATCATCTGAGAAACGGCTATCACTATTTGCTGCACTCTGGAAGATATCACGATGAGTGATAATGAGGATTTCCATTTCAGGAGATGAAAGGAACTGATCAAAACCCATCATATGGCCTCCATTATTTTTTCAATGATATCTGCATCGGCCATTTTATCCGATTTTCTCATTTGTGTTAGTTCGACTTTGACCCCATCCATCCGAATTGCTTCCCCTTTACATTCCACACCAGTAACGGCCGACGGGATTGTCACATTTGCAATCTGGGAAGTGAAGGTCTTACAGGGGTCAATTACAATGGTTGGGATTTCTTTGAGATTTGCAGCTATACTCCCGGGCAGGCTGGAAAGGGGGTCTGAACCGATGATAAGGGCAGCGTCTACTCTTTTCTCTTTCAATACCTCCACAACTGAGTATTGGGGCCCATGACCTATATCTTCCCCATCAAAACTTACCCTGTTAATATAGCCTGTTTGGTCAAACAGGGTATGGTTGAAGCCACGCATGTTATACTGCCCGACCATAGGCATCAAATGGAAGTCTGTCTTCTTGTTCAGGGCTTCCAGAAGATCTTCCATGGGTGATAGGTCGTGCATGGAATAAACCAGCCCCAATCCTGCAAATATCACACCGAATTCTGCTTTTTTCAGCACGTTTGCAAGTTCAAGAATTTCTTTTGGTTTCATACCAAAGGTTACTTTCGGTACTTTTCCTGATAGGGCTTCTGTCAGAGCCCGGGCAAATTCGGCGTCTGCTTTTGGAGGAATCCGGTAAAAATTATCTTCACATATTATTGCTGTATCCGATTTGCGTACATCAATTGCTATTGCCGTCCTGTCTTCTTCCCACCCCCTCTGGCGCATTCTTCCCCTGGGAAAATAAGAATATTTAGAAAGATGTCTGGGATGGGAATTTGAAGGATCACATCCCCAGTATACAATTACATCAGCCTTGTCCCTTACTTCATCCAGTGTACAACTTTTGATTTTATCATTGAGAATTGCTTCAACAAAAGGACCCTGGCAGAACGATGAGGTGTCATCAATGCAGGCATTGGATTTTTTTGCCAGTTCAATGGCTTTTTCCTGGGCTTTAAGACTCGAATTTCCCATACCAAATATGAGGGGATTTTTGGCACTTTTCAGAATTTCAGCTGCCTTTTCAATTGCATCCTGAGATGTGGCATCTTTTGCATCCACAGTACACTCTAGAGGATGCTGGCAATTTTTTATCCACGCAACCCCTTTGCGACAGGCACTATCTATAATGGTCTTGTTTTCTTCTTCCCTCAGTTCTATATCGTCACACAAAAGAGCGCATCCTGTACAAACATGGTATTCTCTTTCCAAAGGCTCCCTCCTAAAATCAGACAAATTCAATTGCTTTTGTGGGGCAGGTAACTATGCAACCGCTACAAAGTATTTTATTCTCTCCGAATCTGCGGCAATCTTCCACATTGGATAGACGTACAACACCGTCTTCAACTTTCAGGATTACCCTTTCGTTAGTAGGTGCGTTTCCACTACCTGCACCTTTTGGGTCTTCTGCGACATTTACAGGACAGGCGACAACACAATTGCCACAACCTATGCATAGCTCCTCATGTACAATCATGCCGGTTTCTGACGCCTCTTCTGCAGGTGAAATCAGACCTTTAAGTTTTGTGTAATTTTCACTGTATTTTTCCTCTTCCAGCATCGGAGTACATTCATCAAGTTTATTCTCCCTGGAAAGCAAGGCTGCAGCAAAGGCCATACATGAGGATTTGCCACATTTCTTGCAGTTAGTCTTCGGGAGAAGCTGGTATATCTCCATCGCATTGGCCATTGTTTCACCACTCTGGAGGACAAAAGGAAATCTTAGTCTTCTGAATCATTTTGTTGCTCTTCTTTTATACCATTGTCTTCGTTTTGGAAGAACAGATCACAGTGACATGAACCATCAACTGCAATTTCATCCTTATGGTAGATGCAGGGACATATTATTTTCCTGTCTTCCTTCTTATCCCCTGAAGGTATTCTGCAGGGACAGTAACCTTTGCCGTACTTTATTTTGTTGTTCGCCAGCCCCTCAATTACCAGATCCAGCATTTCAGGATCGGGGTTTAGTTTGTATCCTTTCTTTTGAGCATATTTAGTAACCCAGTTTTTTGTTTTTGCTTTGTCTTCTTGACTGACCATAGTTTTTTCACCTTAATCATTCAGATTTGATTTTGAATACCTCTTCGATTGATGCTCTAAGTTTATCTTTTGTGGTATTGCCTACCAGTTTTTCTTTTACTTCCCCACTGTCAAAGAGCAAAAGTGTCGGGATTCCAACTACATGGTATTGTTTGGCAATATCCTTTGATTGATCGAGGTCAATTATTACAAATTTGACCTGGTTCTCATATTCGGCAGCGACTTCTTCGAACACAGGGGCCATTTTCTTACAGGGTGCACACCATTTTGCAAAACAATCGACAACTACAGGAGTTTCTGCTTTCACAACTTCCTGCTCAAAAGCCAGGGAATTAACTTTATAGAGATTTGTATTTATAGCTTCTGTAACAGGCTCTGACGTTGACATTGAGGGTGCGCCTTTGCCGAAAAGTCCTTTGATAAAATTTCCCAGTCCCATCATTGATCACCTTTCAATGGTTTAGTTATATTCTCCTTCTATATTATTTCTTTTGTGCACAGTGTTCACACAATCCACACGACCGTTTTTTATATCCAAAGGTATATCATGTCTAAGATGAAATCAGAGAGCCACAAAGGGGCACTTTTATGAGAATAGGAGTATACATTTGTCACTGCGGGCTCAATATTGCAGGTGTAGTCGATATTGAAGCTCTTCTAAAACAGGTAGAATCCCTGGATGATGTTGTGATCGCATCAGATATCCAGTTCATGTGTTCGGATTCCGGGCAAGAAAAGATTGCAAATGATATTGAAGAACATAATGTTGAACGTGTGCTTGTTGCAGCCTGTACTCCTAAACTTCATGAAACTACTTTCAGGAAAGTACTGGAAAAATCAGGTATCAATCCATTCCTTCTTGAGATAGTTAACATCAGGGAACAGTGTTCCTGGGTGCATATGGATAATCCAAGAATGGCCACCCAGAAAGCGTTTGATCTTATCAAGATGGGTGTGGCAAAACTAAAGTTTCTGAAACCCCTCAAGATCCAGAGTACACCTGTTAGTAAGGAGGTACTTGTAATAGGTGGGGGCGTGGCAGGTATTGAAGCAGCTCTGGATCTTGCAGATACGGGCTATAAAGTTCATATGATTGAAAAAGAGCCCACGATTGGTGGAAAGATGGCTCTGTTGAATGAAGTATTTCCTACAAATGACTGTTCCATCTGTGTCCTTGCCCCAAAGATGACCGAAGTTGTTAACCATCCTGACATCGAACTTCACACCCTTTCTGAAATTACTGCAATTGAAGGTTCGGTCGGTAACTTTGAGATTACCGGTACCACTCAGCCCCGATATGTATCCGAAGAAAAATGCAAGGGTTGTGTGGATGAATGTTCAAGGGTATGTCCTGTGGAAATTCCTTCCCGGTTTGATAGTGGACTTGGTAAAACCCGGGCAATCAATATTCCTATTCCGCAAGCTGTTCCACAGGTTGCATATATTGATAGTGATTATTGTGTTGGCTGTGGCCTCTGTGCGCAGGCATGTCCTGCAGATGCAGTGGAATTTGAGCAGCAGACCACCCGATTCCAGCTGAATGTTGGAGCAATAATTATCGCCACAGGATATCGCTTGTTTGATGCATCCAGGAAAGAGGAGTACGGGTATGGCATATATCCCGATGTCATGACAAATATGGAACTTGAGCGGCTACTGAATGCTTCAGGACCCACCAGGGGCAGGGTTACCTGTCCTTCAACAGGTGAGGTTGCAGAGGAAGTGGCATTTATACAATGTGTTGGTTCGCGGGATGAATCTGTGGGAAATCCCTATTGTTCCCGGGTTTGTTGCATGTCAGCAATGAAAAATGCCCAGTTGCTAAAAGAGCGCTATCCGGAGATTCGAATAACTATTCACTATATTGACATACGTGCCTCAGGAGAGATGTACGAAGAATATTACACCAAGACCCAGGCGATGGGGGTAGATTTCGTACGGGGCCGAGTAGCTGAGATTGTGCAGGAACACGATGGTTCTCTTTCCCTGCGGTATGAGAATACCCTGGAATCCAGAATAGAAGAAAAACAGTACGATCTTGTCATATTATCCACCGGCATGGAAGCTGACACGTCCGCAAAACCAATTGGGAGTATGCTGAAAATGGCAAGCCGGCCTGACAGGTTCTTTGCTGTGTCCCATCCCAAGATGAAACCGGTGGATTCACATATCAACGGTGTTTTCCTTGCAGGCTGTGCCTCAGGACCCAAAGAAATTCAGGTTTCCATTGCACAGGGTAGTGCGGCTGCATCCCGGGCTATGAGACTGCTTCAACCTGGTGAGCTTCGCACGGAGCCCTCAAGCGCTCATGTGGATTCTGATACCTGTATCGGATGCGGTATCTGTGCTGATGTTTGTGATTACGGTACAATCAAAATCGAAAATGGCAAGGCATTTGTTGATGAGGTTTCCTGCCATGGTTGTGGTACCTGCAGTGCAGCCTGTCCGGTGGATGCTATCTCAATGCATCAGCATACCGACGAACAGGTAAGGGCACAGATAAAGGCAGCTCTGGAAGTAAAAGATGAGTTTCCCCTGATTGTTGCATTTCTGTGCAACTGGTGCAGTTATGCTTCAGCAGACCTTGCCGGAACATCCCGAATCCAGTATCCCACCAATGTAAGAATTATAAAGGTAATGTGTGCGGGCCGTGTAGATCCTGATTTTGTGATGGAGGCCTTCGACATGGGTGCAGACGGCGTACTTGTTGCTGGTTGTCGTCTCGGGGAATGTCATTATGTGAATGGTAACTATCATGCACAAACTCGGATGGAAAATCTGGGAGAGGTTCTTACGGAATCAGGTTTTGATTCCGGCAGGTTGCGTGTTGAATGGATATCAGCTGCAGAAGGGGAAAAATTTGCCAATATAATTGAAGATTTTGTTGATTACCTGAAAGTAATCGGTCCAATCGGCTCTGAACTAGAGGGGGCTGACAGATGAGTGAGGAGCTGGAAGAAGAATGTGCTGTAGAACAATCTCTTTCCGTGGAAAAGGAAATGGATGTGGAAGACAGTCACATATTGTATCGGCAAAAAACCGATAAGGGTACCAGAACACTTGATTACGATTACAAAAGGTGTATTGGTTGTGGTCTTTGTGTCAGGATATGTCCCACTGAGGCCCTTGAAGCCGGCCCTATACATGAGATCGCAACTGGAATGGATGCCCCTCCTGTAATGCTGGATCTTGATAAATGCACATTCTGCTCCATGTGTGCCAACTTCTGTCCGGTAAATGCATTTCGGATGTCTGCAGAAGGTGATTTCCCGGAAGATGACCTGTTCCCTGTTTTGGAAGGAAAGGCAACGATAAATGAAAAATGTCTTCCGTGTCTGCTTTGTGAAGTAACCTGTCCCGAAGATGCAATTGATCTCGAAATTGAAATGCAGACCAAGGAGGAACTCGCCCCGTTTAAAGAGGGTGAAGAAGGCGAGATCATCATTGATGAGGATAAGTGTACACTTTGTGGCCTTTGTGCACGTTTTTGTGATGCTTTCATGCTGCTTGAAAAGGAACCGGGGGCGGTCGATCCCATGCCTTTTGAGCAGCTACTTGTGGATGAGGACCAGTGTGATTACTGTGTCTTGTGTGCAGACCTCTGTCCGGAAGATGCTATCGAGGTGAAGGGGACAAGACGCGGGGAAGCACCCGTAATAGAGGGTGGTGCCCGGATTGATCCGGAGAAATGCACGGTATGCGGTTGGTGCGATATTGTTTGTCCCTATGATGCAGTGGATATTACCAAACCTTTTGAGGGTGAGTTAAAGCTTATCGATGCAAACATAAACAAATGTGATCCTACCGGTTGCCATGCCTGCTTCAATGTCTGCCCTTCCCATCTCTGGTATATTCCCGAAAGCGGGCAGAAAATAGCCGCCAGGGATGATCTCTGTACTTTCTGTGGTGCCTGCGAGAAAGCCTGTCCTGATAATGTAATGGAAGTTAAAAGAGATAGTGTGTGCCATTCTCCAATACCCGATACCCCCTGGTCAAAACAATGGGAAGATGCTATTGATGCGCTGGTAAGCGGCAAACGTAAAAGACCGGATACCTCAAGAGTCCTGGAAATGCCTGAAGAAAAGGCAAAAGAGCACATTGATATCGAATTCCCGGAAATTGATGAAAAATTGCAGGAAAAGGTAAAAGAGAAAATGGAAAAGCTGCGCCCTACCCTTAAAGATGTGAAATTAAGGCGCAAATGGGAAAAAAGAAAAGAAGGTACAGAGCAAATCTCAGATATCGAAAAATAACTACTTTATACCTTTACATGTTCTTGTTTAGCAGATCTTGGTGATATCCATATGAACAATGATGATTATTACAGGGAACTTGGCCTGAAGTGCGGACTGGAGATCCACCAGCAGCTTGATTCAAAAGAAAAACTGTTTTGCAGGTGCCCGACTACATTGCGTGATACTGAAGAGTCCAATGTAGAATTCTACAGGTATTTGAGGGCCACTGAAAGTGAAATGGGTGAAAAAGACCGTGCGGCTGTGGAACAGACAAAGGTCAACCGTAAGTATGTTTACAAGGGCTATGATACTACCTGTCTTGTAGAATATGATGAGGAACCACCCCGCAAACTGAATACCGAGGCCCTGGACATTGCCCTTGTGGTTGCAAAACTGATGAACATGCGACCAGTGGAGCAACTTCATGTAATGCGTAAAATAGTTGTTGATGGTTCCAACACAACCGGTTTTCAACGTACTGCTTTCCTTGCAAATGACGGAACGATACCCACAAGTCTGAATGAGGTGGGTGTTGATGTACTGTGTATTGAAGAAGAATCTGCCCAGAAGATTGAGGATAAAAAGGATAGCATTGTTTATTCCCTTGACAGGCTGGGAATCCCTCTTGTGGAAATCGGGACTGCTCCCGATATAATAACCCCTGCCCATGCCAGGGAAACAGCCCGGATTATAGGTATGTTGTTGCGTTCTACCGGGAAGGTCAAAAGGGGACAGGGGACCATCCGCCAGGATGTGAATATCTCAATTGCTGAAGGTGCAAGGATCGAGGTTAAGGGTGTACAGGCCCTGGATATGATCGAAGCCATTGTCGAACTTGAAGTCGAAAGACAGGTTAACCTGTTACGTATCCGTGAAATGCTGCAACAGAGGTCTGCGGGCGTACATAATGAAATATTTGATGTAACTGATGTTTTCAAGAAAACCGAATCCAAGGTTATCAAACGTGCACTTAAAAAAGGAAAAGTCCTTGCTATCAGGTTAATCGGTTTTGATGGTATCATAGGAGAAGAAGTGCAGCCTGGAAGAAGGCTTGGCACGGAGTTTTCAGACAGGGCAAAACCTTCCGGTGTGGGTGGAATTTTCCATACCGACGAACTCCCGAAATATGGCATCACTGCAGATGAAGTGGAATCCCTGAGAACATCTGTGGGAGCTGCTGATGGGGATGCAGTTGTACTGGTTGCCGATTCTTACAAAAAGGCACACGGTGCGATGGAAAGTGTACTTATAAGGGCTCGCGAAGCCCTGGAATTTGTACCCGAGGAAACCAGACGGGCTCTGCCTGATGGAAATACTGCATACATGAGACCACTGCCGGGTGCTTCACGTATGTATCCCGAGACAGATGTTCCCGTAATTGATATATCCTCTTCTTACTTTGAATCCGTTGAAACCCCTGAACTTCTTATCGATAAAAGTAAACGGTTCACAGAAGAATACAATTTAAACGATGAACTTGCTGAAAAAATCGTTTACTCAAAGTATCTGCTCCTTTTTGAAAAAATCATGGATAGATTTTCTTTAAATGGTTCAATAGGTGCTACTCTGGTTGCCCGTACTTTTACAGGCAGGTTGCCTGAACTTCGCAGGGACGGGATTGATGTCGAAAAACTACAGGATGATCACTTTATTGCCTTGTTTGATGCCATAGGAGAAGGCAAAATTGCCAAGGAAGGTATTGATGAATTACTGCGCCTGCTTGCTGAAAAACCGGATTTAAGTATAGATGAAGCCTTGAAAGAACTTGGTTTTTCAGGTATAGATACTTCTGAAATAGAATCCTTTGCAGTCAATCTTGTCAGGGAAAGGGCTGATTTTGTCAATGAAAAGGGATTGGGAGCTGTTGGCCCTCTCATGGGGATTGTCATGGGCCAGTTCCGTGGAAAAGTTGATGGTAAGGTTGTAAGTAACATCCTGAAGCAAAAGATTGAAGAACACATAAATAGTTAATAAGAGTGATGAAAATGCTGAAAACAGGACTAATGGCTTTTTTTTGCCTGGTCCTTATCATTTTTTCCGCAACACCGGTATTTGCCGGAATAGAGGTTGCGGATATATATCCTCTCACTGATGATTATAGCAGTGACTATCATTATCCTGCATGGAGTCCGGATGGAAAGCAGATTACTTACATGAATGGTCAGGCAATCGGGATTATGGATGTAGATGGTAGTAATCCACATATTATTTATGATGGAATGAAATGGGACGGTGATCCCTGTTTTTCTGCAGATGGGAAGGAAATTTATTTCGCGTCAGAATCCCGAAAACCGCGTTCTTCTACCTACATCAATCTCTTTAAGATGAATGCCAACGGATCCAATATTACACAATTAACTGATGGTGCAGACCGCCGCTCACCTTCAATAAGTCCGGATGGTTCAATGCTTGCATATCGATCCAATATTGCGGGTAATTATGACATCTGGGTAATGGATATAACAAACAAATCACATAGGCAGTTGACTTTTACTTCAGAAGATGAAGGTAAGCCTTCCTGGTCTCCTGATGGGAGCGAAATAATTTACTCTTTAAAGGGTAATTTATGGCTGACAGATGTAGAACTTGATACATCCTGGCAACTTACCCATGGTAATTCCAATGATGTCGATCCTTTTTTCCTGCCATCAGGTGAAAAGATAGTCTTTGTTTCTGATCAGGGAGGAGAAACCAATCTATGGTTGATTGATACTGAGGATGATGAGAGACAATCACTTACCGACAACAGGAAAGTTGAATTTTCTCCTGCCGTAAGCCCTTACGGTAAAAAAATAGTCTTTGGAACCAAAGCAAATGGAACCTTTGATCTCTGGATGTTGGAAATGGAAAATCCTGAAGGCACAGATGAGATTTCCGGTATTAATGTAGAAGATACTAATGTAAATGTAACGGAGAATGAGGATGTTGTATTAACCTCCGAAAACAATCAGGATATGGATGAAGGCTCTATTGGACTATTAGGCAAGATAAGTAATAATCTTGCTTTGTTTGCCGGAGGGCTTGTACTTGGCATAGTTTTATTCCTGATAGCCAGATTAATTTTCAGGAAAGTGTAATTTATATTTGTAACTACTTGTACTTTGAATGAATCTTTTCTTTCATCCATCGAAATACTTATAGCCTACTTTTTACATTTATAGGCAGGTTCCGATGATGAGTGCAGTAATTGGTTTGGAAGATGGGACAATTGTCACAGGCACCGGTTTTGGTGCCGAAGGTACAGTTTGCGGAGAACTCGTTTTTACTACTCAATATACCGGTTACGAGGAGGCACTAAGTGATCCTTCCTATAAGGGTCAGATCCTTATGTTCACTTATCCCCTTATTGGTAATTATGGTGTCAGCGATGAATGTTTTGAATCAGATGGTGTAAAGGCCGAAGGCCTTGTAGTCAGACAAGCATGTCCTGACCCTTTTCATCACAGTTCAAAACGCACCATTTACAGACTCATGGAAGATGAGGGAAAACCGGCTATTGCCGGGGTTGACACCCGGATGCTCACCCTAAATAACAGGGAGCATGGTACAATGAGAGCTGCCCTTATTAATGGAAGTGATGACGGCGAAGCAGCCGTGCAGCTTGCAAGGGAGCAACCCAAAATATCAGATATTGACTTAATTTCCAAAGTAACATGTAATGAAGCATATAATGTAAAAAGCAAGATTGATACCTCTGATAAAAAACATATTGTACTTATTGATCTGGGTATGAAAGCCCATATTATGGATAGCCTGCTTGCAAGAGGCATGGATGTAACAGTAGTCCCTGCATCAACACCTGCTTCAGCAATAAGTGATTATGAACCTGATCTTCTTTTCCTTTCCAATGGTCCGGGAGATCCACAGAATGCGATAGAAGCCACAAAGGCTGTGAACTATTTTGCATCGGAATTACCCATTGCAGGTATATGTCTGGGTCATCAGGTTATTTCAAGGGCTATGGGAGCAGATACATACAAACTCAAATTCGGGCACCGGGGGGCCAACCAGCCGGTAAAGGACCTTTCAAGCTCAATTGTACATATTACTTCCCAGAACCATGGATTTGCTGTTGATAATGATTCTCTTGAGGCAACCGATCTCTACACTACCGAGCTCAATACCAATGACAACACGATCGAAGGTGTGGCACACCGGGACCTTGATATCCTGAGTGTACAATATCATCCGGATGCGCATCCTGGACCAATGGATACTGAAAAACAATTCTTTGACAAAATTTACAAAATGGCAGGGGGCGATAAATGATGCCAATAAGGACTGACATAAAAAAGATAATGCTCATAGGTTCCGGTCCAATTATGATAGGACAGGCTGCAGAATTTGACTTCTCGGGAAGTCAGGCCTGCCGCTCCCTGCGGGAAGAAGGATTTGAAGTCGTACTTGTAAATTCCAATCCGGCAACTATTATGACAGATCCTGAAATGGCGGATTCTGTTTACATTGAACCCCTGGAAGCCCCACTAATCGGTGAAATCATTGAAAAAGAGCGGCCTGACGGTATAATTGCCGGATTGGGTGGACAGACGGGTCTTAATGTTACAAGTGAACTTGCAGAGCTGGGTATTCTTGAAAAATACGGCGTAGAGATGCTGGGTACGCCTCTTGATGCAATCACAAATACCGAGGACCGGGAACTTTTCAAGCAGACCATGGAAAACATCGGGGAAAAAGTTCCCCGCAGCAAGGCTATTTCCTCTTTGCAGGAAGCAGAAGAAGTGATAGAGGAACTTGGTCTTCCCATTATTGTCCGCCCGGCCTATACCCTGGGAGGTGCAGGCGGAGGAATTGCCCATACAAAGGAAGAATTATTGCAGATCGTAGAGAGGGGCATAAGGCTGAGCCGCATTAATCAGGTACTCGTGGAGGAAAGTGTCCTGGGCTGGAAAGAATTTGAGTATGAAGTAATGCGTGATTCCAATGATACCTGCATTGTTATCTGTAATATGGAAAACATTGACCCCATGGGTGTCCATACAGGTGAATCAATAGTAGTTACCCCTTCCCAGACACTTAATGATGAAGAGCACCAGATGCTCAGGACCGCAGCTATCAAGATAATTCGGGAATTGGGTATTGAGGGTGGATGTAATATCCAGTTTGCAACAAAGGACGGCGAATATCGTGTTGTGGAGGTCAATCCCCGTGTGTCCCGTTCCTCGGCTCTTGCCTCCAAGGCGACCGGTTATCCGATTGCCCGCGTAACCGCCAAGATTGTTGTGGGAATGACACTTGATGAAATCCTCAATGATGTCACAAAGAAAACCCCTGCATCTTTTGAGCCAACCATTGACTATGTGGTTACAAAGATACCCAGATGGCCTTTTGACAAGTTCGTAACTGCAGACAAGACTCTTACCACAGCAATGAAGAGTACTGGTGAAGTTATGGCCATCGGAAGGACGATTGAAGAGTCCATGCTAAAGGCCATCCGTTCCCTGGACAACGATATGGATTTTGAGTTTAAGGGCAGGGATGATCCGGAGATTGTCACATTACTCAAAACGCCGACAAGTGAGCGTCTTTTTGTTATCTATGAAGCCCTGAAGAAAGGTTACTCCATTGAACAAATCTCTGAATATACGGGCATCGACCGTTTCTTCCTGCAAAAAATGGCCAACATTGCAGATATGGAGTCACAGGTTGCAGAACAACTTTTCAAAAATGGAGAAACAGACATTGATCTCCTTATAAAAGCCAAGAGAATGGGATTTACTGACAGCAGAATAGCCAAATGTTGTTCAAAGACCCGGGAAGAAATAAATGATATACGCAGGGACGGGGCCATCACTTCCACTTACAAGATGGTGGATACATGTGCAGCAGAATTTGCTGCAGCAACTCCTTATTATTATTCATGTTATGAAACGATGTGTGAATGTAAGCCCACAGACAAAAAAAAGATCCTGATTCTGGGTGCCGGTCCCATACGTATCGGGCAGGGAATTGAGTTTGATTACTGTACGGTGCATGCAGTCCAGGCCATACGTGAAGAAGATATAGAAGCCCATATCATCAATAACAATCCTGAAACGGTTTCTACTGACTATGATACTTCGGATAAGTTGTTCTTCGAACCTCTGACCCTTGAAGATGTAATGAATGTCATTGAAAGGGAAAATCCGGATGGGGTGCTCGTACAATTCGGAGGCCAGACTTCGGTTAACCTTGCAATCCCCCTGCAGAAGGAACTTGCCAGGCGCACAGACCTGAAGACGAAGATAATGGGAACTTCCCCTGAAAATATGGATGTGGCAGAAGACAGGGAAAAATTCAACCAGCGTCTTGCAAAAATGAAAATCAATCAGCCGGATGCAGGTTATGCAACATCCGAAAAAGAAGCCCTTAAGGTTGCAAATGATATTGGTTATCCGGTCCTTGTCCGTCCCTCCTATGTACTTGGGGGAAGGGCAATGGAGATTGTTTATGATTCCACAGATCTGGAGCGTTATATGAAAGAAGCTGTCAGGGTATCACCCGAACATCCCATCCTTATTGATGATTTCCTTGAGGGTGCGGTGGAAATCGATGTGGACGCTGTGAGTGACGGCAATGATGTCCTGATCGGTGCTATCATGGAACACATCGAAGAAGCAGGAGTACATTCCGGTGATTCTGCCTGTGTGATTCCTCCTTATGATCTCTCTGAGAACATTCTTGAAACGGTTCGGGATTATACCAGAAAGATTGCTATGGCGCTTGAGGTCAAGGGTCTTATAAACATCCAGATGGCAACAAAAGATGGCGAGGTTTATGTCTTGGAGGCAAATCCAAGGTCCAGCCGTACGATTCCCTTTGTATCAAAAGCTTCCGGGCTTCCTCTGGCAAAGATCGCTGCACAGGTTATCATCGGCCACAGTCTTAAGGATCTTGGTTACCTGCAGGACAGGGAACCTTCCCTGAAGCATTATTCTGTCAAGGAAGTCCTCCTTCCGTTTGACAAATTACCCGGTGCAGATCCTGTGCTTGGCCCTGAAATGAAAAGTACCGGTGAAGTGATGGGTATTGATTATGACTTTGGAAGAGCATTTTTCAAGGCCCAGCTAAGTGCTGATAATCTCCTTCCCCTGAATGGAAAAGTATTCCTGTCCATCAGGGAGCGAGATAAGGAGGCGATTGTAGAAATTGCCCGCAGGTTGCAGGAAATGGGACTTGAACTCATGGGTACAAAAGGTACTGCACGTTATCTTTCCGATAGAGGTATCAGTATGGAGGCAGTCATGAAGGTGCATGAAGGCAGTCCCAATGTCATTGATATGCTCAGGAGAGGCGATGTTGCCTTTATCATAAATACCCCGACATCCCGCCAATCCAGGAAAGATGGTTACCATATACGCAGGGCAGCAGTGGATTTCAAGGTTCCGTACATTACAACCATACAGGCTGCGCGTGCTTCAGTTGAAGCCATTAAAGCAATGGCTGAGGGCAGCAGCACGATTAAATCAATTAACGAATATCATGAAGAGATCCGCCGGAACAATTAAGTTTACGGCTGATTTTATTTCTTTTTTATTTTAGATTGAGGTATTAATAATGGTCAAAAAGGCAGTACTGGCTTATTCAGGTGGTCTGGACACATCAATATGTGTTCCTTTACTTAAAGAAAAGTACGATTGTGATGAAGTAATAACCGTAGCGGTGGATGTAGGCCAGCCGCGGGAAGATGTTGAGGAGGCTACTGAAAAAGCCCAGAATATAAGTGATCTGCATTTTACCCTTGATGTCAGGGAAGAATTTGTAAATGATTATATTTTCCCTCTCATAAAGGCAAACGGGGATTATGAAGGATATGTAATGGGAACATCCATTGCACGTCCCCTTATTGCTAAAAAGGTCGTGGAAATCGCAGAAAAGGAAGGAGCTTCAATGCTTGCCCATGGATGTACCGGTAAAGGTAATGACCAGTTGAGATTTGAGGCAGTGTTCAGACTTACGGATATGGAAGTAGTGGCTCCGATGCGTGACATGAACCTGACACGTGAATGGGAGATAGAGTATGCAAAACAACATGGTATTCCTGTTTCTGTAACATCTTCCAAACCCTGGAGTATCGATGAGAATATCTGGAGCCGCAGTATAGAGGGTGGCAAACTGGAAGATCCGGGTTATATCCCGCCGGAAGAGATCTACAACTGGACAGTGGACCCGGCGCAGGCCCCGGATGCACAGACCATAGAAATCGGTTTTGAGAACGGAGTTCCTGTGTCCCTTGATGGTAAGACAATGGATGGAGTAACTCTTATCGAAAAGATGAACAAAATCGCCGGGTCCCATGGTGTCGGAAGGACCGATATGATAGAGGATCGTGTGCTGGGATTGAAAGCCAGGGAGAATTATGAGCACCCTGCAGCAACAGTTTTACTGACTGCACACAGGGATCTGGAAAAACTTGTGCTTACCCGCTCTGAACTCAAGTTCAAGGCTATGGTGGATGCTGAATGGTCCGAACTTGCCTACCTGGGTCTTGTTGATGAACCCCTGTATGAAGACCTGAATGCCTTCATAGATTCCACACAGCAGCGTGTTACAGGTACTGTAACTGTGAAGTTGTACAAAGGTAATGTCTACATTATGGCCAGGACTTCACCCAATGGTTTGTATTCAGAGGACCTTGTATCCTTTGACAGCAAGGTCATCGACCAGCAGGATGCTGAAGGTTTTTCCAAATACCATGGTTTCCAGGCACGCCTGTATCGCAGGTTTGTTGCCAATAAATAATTTTAGTGGAGGATTTAATGTCCTCCTCCACTTATATTCAGGCCTACTACTCCAATTACTACAAACACTATAGATATCATTTTTACTGCTGTGGCAGGCTCTTTGAACCAGAGGATTCCAATAACCGTTATCATTGCAGTCCCCATTCCGGCCCAGATTGCATAAGCTATGCTTACGTCTATTCCTTTCAATGCAATCGTTAACGAGGTAAAGCTGATTCCATAAAATAGGAATATTCCAACAGAGGGTAGTATATTTGAAAAACCATCAGATAATTTCATGCATGTGGTGCCAAACACTTCAAATATTATGGCTCCTATCAGATAGATATAACTCATAATTCTATTTTGGAGTTATACCTTATAAATAGATATTCCTCAAAGTAAGGATTAATAGAGAAGGCATAGGTATCCTTTCCTATGCCTCCATTATCGTACCCCACGATTATAAACCCGCTCGGGTCCCACCCCGTCAGGTTATGTTGAGAGAAGGTTTCTCCCAATCACCACATAAACTAATAGGATGTTTGTCTATATAGCATAATCTCTCTTGATTTTTAAATATCAATATAATATTATAGTCCCGTTAAAAATTACAAAGAGACATTAAATTCATCGTAGGAAATACTTATCCGAAAATAGCTTACAGGCAATTTTGATATTGTCATTGTATATACAGTAACATTGCTGCGACACTTAAAGATTTTGGATTTTTGAGAAGTTGGATGTGAATAATAGTTGATATTTAACCTGCAAAAAACCAAAAGTAGATTGAGAACATGGATGCCCAACCATGTTCTCATTTAATCCTCCACTCCATGTATCAGCCGTAGTCCCCCTACCCGGCTGATACAGCCCGGAACAATGCTGCACAAATCCCGGACAATTCTTACATTGTCATGGACAGATATAACACAACCGGATTGAAATAGGATAAAGACCCTGAAATTTTTTAAGAGTTAAAAAATTTCAAAGCCATATTAAGGCTTAATCTCATTCTTGCTTTCTGGATTCGATTATTTCCAGACTGCGACGAAGCATTACTTCTCCCAGGAAGAGCAACAGGGCAGCCAGGATAAAATACATCTTCCAGCTGACAGGCTCCATGCGACTCTGAAGAGAGTTCTGCCGGGCATCTGTGAGGAGATTTGCTCTGGCTTCCTTTTGGCTGTAGACCTTACCACCATTTCCGATAATTAGGGAAGGCAAGTCTTCATTGAGGCCAACATCCCTGTACTCAATGGCATAATTCACAGCAATTGGATAACCACTCACATAATGCATCCCTATTGTTTTTGGGAATATCTGGGCTTCATAGGTGTTTTTCCCAACAAAAGCCAGTTCCAGTTCATCACCCCTGTATGTAAGTTCCGGAACTTTCTCATCATACATTGTAAGAGTGATTGTGGCAGGTAGCCCGAACCATGTATCCGGTGCCTCCACAACCGCGCCTTCTTCAGGTTGTGGGTTGGCTATGGCCCAATTTACGGTTGCTGATATCAGCTGTGAGTTGTTACCGGAATACATCTGTGAACTCCAGCCTCCATCCTTGCCATTATCTGTGGTGATCGAAGCAACTCTTCCAAGTCCGTATCTCCATGTAGTTACAACAGGTTTCCCATTCGAAGCAACGACAAGCCTGTTAGCTCCGGGTTTTGGAGTGACATCATTGTAGCCGGTTATATTTGCTTTCACATTTGAATTCCGGGTTATGAAATGAGAGGGATTGAATTCGAAAAGCTGGTAAGATGAAGTGGATTCATTTTCATCTAATGGTGGTTCAATGGATTCATCTGAGATTATATTGGCCCGTTGCCCGGCATCCAATTTGAAGTAATTATTGGTTGTACCTTCTACGTTTTCAACAAGTTTTTCAGCATACACATTACCTGACTCATCTTGCTGGGAGGGAGCTGAAGACCGAATATGAACAAAATAGAAGTTCACATTATCTTTCTTCAGGTCTTTGGCCATGTTTAGGCTTTCTTCATAGGAATCTTCTATACCCCCGTCAGAAATTACCACCAGATCCAATGTCCCGGTTTCTGTATTAAGCCATTCCTGTGCAACTTCAAGACCCTGATGGAGCGATGTTTCACTTGTGGTACTTGGTCGCAATTGGCGTATTTCTTCTTCCAGAAATTCCCGGTTGCCTGCCGTACCAAGATACTTCAGTCCACCAGAAACATCATGTCCCTCCTTACCAAAAGCGATAACTCCCATATAGGCCCCTCTTAGTTCCTCCTTCTGGACCAGGTATATCGCATTACCCAGTATTTCTGGAAGAGTGCCGTGTTTTTCAGTACTAGGAGAAATATCAAGTACAAGGACAATATCCCTTCCTCCTTTCCATTGTGTCGGTGTGGAAGTTACCGGTAAGATATCCTCAATTGAAGAATTCAGGTAATCACCATATTCGTAAGATCGCTCTCCTCCGGTGACAACAACGCCTCCTCCATTGGATACATATTGTTTCAGAATTGATACATCTGATTCGGAGATTCTATTGGCGGGTATATTATCGATTACCACAGCTTTTTGTGAATCCAGATTAGAAATGTTGGAGTTGGTAGAGGTATCATAAAGGTTGTACAGGATATTGGATAGTGGAGAGTCCGGTTCATCAGTTATGTACTGTATTTTGGGTTTTGGTACCACGTAGACCGATTTAAGGAAATTATTATTAATATTATCGGCCTCATCCGCCTGTGTGCTCAGCTCAATTTTGATCTCATGTGCACCGAGCTCATTGAATCTATAAGGGATTTGATAGCTGCGTTGTCTGCTGCTCTGTGTGAAGGTGCCACTGCGTATCAATTCATCATCCGCATAGGCGTTGAATGTATATTCCACAGGTACTTCTTTAGCCTGGGATACAATTATTTCAAACCGGTATTCATTCCCTTTTACTGCGGTTTTGTCACCTTTTACCTGAATACTGAGATCGTTTGATTCAATTTCCGGTGTAACTGCATATACAGTGGATCCTATATTTTGTGCAAAATCCAGTCCTTCTTCAAGGTCCTTGCCGTAATTATTGTTCCCATCAGTCACCAGCACGACCTGGTTATCACTGCTGGCATACTGCACGATGGCATCTCCCAGAGCGGTTTTGTCACCTGTCAGCCTGACAAGGGTGGTCGGGGTTTTGGTGGTAAGGCTTTCATAGAGTTCATCGGCCACACCTTCCTCGAAGAGCTGCATACTATCGGTTTCATCCGAGATTATCACAAGCTGCGGGTTTTCCTGTTCTGTTACCTGGCTTACCAGAGTAAAGGGGGAAGCAAGGGCCACTATCAACAGGGACAGAACAATTGCCCTGGAAATGAGCAGTTTTTTGTTACCGCCCTTAAGCATAAGGTATAGGGCACCTGCCAGCACGGGTAATATTAATGCAAGTATAATGGGTTGTTCAAAGGAAAGCATCACAGTTCACCCCGGTTGCGTATAATCAGGATTTCAAGTATTGCCAGTAGGATAGCCAGTATAATCAGGTAATTGTCCAGATAGTTCTTTGCCTCATAACTATCCTGGCGGACGATATCTGGACTGTCCCTGTTCTGGTCTGAAACACGTTCCATTACCTCCGATCCTTGCCTGGTAGTATCCGATTCACGGTCACTGTACAGGTTGACCGCCACGGTGCGTCCTCCGATATTATATGTCCCGACCTGTTCGAACAATACCTTCTGGGTGGTTATTGTACCGGTAGGTGTCTGTACTGTCATTTCCCGGGCAAGGGATGTGACATCTCCGGTTTCCAGGTTATAATCACTTATATCCCCACTGCCACCGAGCCAGGCTGTAAGCCGTGCCCAGAGCACCGGGTATTCAGGCAGGTTGTGGAAATTGTTCCACGGCTCACCCAATTCATCATTGAAGCCGAAATATACCAGTGTCCCGTCTCCCACAGACCAGTGGGCAAGTAAAGGGTCTCCCTGCTCGGTTGCAACCAGAACGGTTGCATCATTGCGCGGTGTGGCATTGAGATATTTATACATGGCAATCTCGTTGAATTTGACATCATCGGTAAGACTTGAGGACTGGACAACTTCCAGATCGATACCCAGGATATTCTGTGTTTCAGCCACATCACCGGGTATAACCGGGAGCATGCTCTGGAACTGGTCTGTGGCATTGCCGCCTGCAAGCATCTGGCTGGCTATAACCACTACCCGGCCGCCATTGTTCAGGAAACTGTCAAGCCTTTCTACCTCGTTGGATGCAAGGGAGCGGTTTTTCAGCCCGATGACCATTATCCGGTAATCATCAGTGGAAGAAGGAATGCCCTCGGCCGTAGAAATATCCACAAACGCCAGTGTAGAAAGAGCAATTTTTGATGGTAACTTCCCTTCATCCGAAACAAACAAAGTTTTCGTATCCGATTGGGTTGGAATTACAACATATGCATTATTGTCTGCAGGCAAATTATCCTCATCTGCGATTGATATTGATGTAACCCCCGAAGAAAGGGGATTCACACGAAACTGGGCTGTATCCGAGGGTCCCACATTAAGAGAGCGCTTTACTGAACCAGCCGGGTTTTCAATTTCTACATCAACCCTTTCGGTAAAGTCATTATAATTCTTGACAACACAGGTATACACGTAATTACCATCTTCGATGCCTATCCAACCATCTATGATTCCCACATTACCCACTGCTGAGCCTACATCAACAAAAGCAGTGTCAATCCCATAGGACTGGGCAAGCTGTTTTGTAGATACCGGATCTTCTCCCTCCCAGCTGGCAAAATCGGACAGCACAACCATTGTACCGCCTCTCTGCGAAAGGAGTCTCATACCTTCGGACATTGCCCCAGAAATATCAGCTATCGTGTCGCTGGGCTCGATATTTTCAAGCGCATCGGATGCTTGCGATGAATCAGTGTTCTCAACAACAATTTCCGGACTGCTTTTGGCCAGTATTATACTGTTCTTCTTGCTGAGATATCCTTCAGCCAGGCGTGTTGCATCATCAAACCGATTGCCTGCCTGCATACTTGCGGAGGCGTCAATGACAATTACAGTATGTTCATCACTCAGCTCTTCCTGTGAAGTGTAAAATGGCGCTGCTGCAGCTGTGGAAAGCAGTATGAGTACAAGTAACTGGATAAGAAACAGTGGGTCCTTCAGAAATTTCCTGATCGATGAAAAACGTTTTTTCTGCTTTTCCACCTGCATTAAGAACATCAGGGAAGGTATACTGAGCTGGACAGGTTTGGGCCTGAGAAGATAAATTATTATTAAGGGGATCACACTTGCAAGAGCGGCAAGGGCCATTGTATTATCAAAGGGTATTACCATCGCCTCCTGCTGCTCAGTGTTTCAAGGAAAGCCTCAAAGATTGGTTTATCGTTTGAAAACTGGTAAAAATCCGCACCTACATGATCACAGGCTTGCTGTATCCTGTAGACATGCTCATTGAGCAATTCCTGATAATTCTTCTGGAAATTCTTGCTGACATAGGTTTGCAATTCTTCACCACTTTCCATATCAGTCAATTTTGCCAGACCATCAATTTGTAGGTCCTTTTCAGTTTTATCCATTACCTGTATTACAATAAGTTCATGGATTGAAAGCCTGTATATAGCGGATTCAATGGATTTTGGATCATCCAGAAAGTCAGAAATTATTATTGCAAGGGAACGCGAACGTATCGCTTTTTCATACTGTTTCACGCATTCCTCTATGGAGGTCTCGCCACCGGTTTCTGCTTCTGCCAGCCTGTCGATAGCTCTGAGCAGGTATTTCCTGCCACGTTTTGGCTGACTGAAGCTAACATTGGTGGCAAATGTGGAAATTGCGAATTTGTCATTATCTTTTGTTACAAGATAAGCAAACCCGATAGCAAGCATCGCCCCATATTCGAATTTGGTAGGCCCGTCTGATGAATATTCCATGCTGTTACTTGCATCCAGCAGGATATGGTTTGTCAGGGATTTACTTTCCTCAAATTCCCTTACATAGAGTTTTTCGGTACGTGCATAGGCATTCCAGTCAATAGTCCTTGGTTCATCACCCCAGTGATACTCCCTGTATCCTCTGGTATCCAGTCCCTTTCCGCTGTGAATTGAGCGACGGCTACCGGCGTACACACTGGATACGCGCTTGCGTACCATAAAGGAAAACCTGTCAAGTTCCTTCAGGAAACTAACATCAATGCTATGTCTTTTTTCAGTCATTGAAGAGGCCCTTTGTTATTTTTGGGAAAGTTCATTCAGTTCTTTTGATGATCTCATCAATAACTTTGTCCGGAGTAATACCTCTGCGCTCGGATTCGAATGTCAGCATTATACGATGCCTGAGTATTGGATAAGCCATTGTATCCACATCTTCCTTGCTTACATAATTACGCCCGTGAATAAGTGCGCGGCCCTTGGCTGCAAGTATCAATCCTATAGAGGCACGTGGGGAAGCACCGTATTCGAGGTGTTCTTTCCAATTACGTGTTGTCATGACGACTTTGATAGCATAGGCCTTTATGTCCTCAGCAATCGGTACTTCCCGGGTCAGGCGTTGCAGTTCCAGCACCGAACTTTTCTTGAGAACCCGGTTTACTTCAGGTATGTCCACCATGGTGTAACGGCGCACGATTTCCTTTTCCTCATCAAAAGAGGGGTAATCCAGCAGGATCTTGAGCAAGAACCTGTCCAGCTGGGCTTCGGGTAGAGGGAATGTACCTTCCATTTCTATGGGATTCTGGGTTGCCAGAAGAAGGAAGGGTTTGTCCAGGATAAATGTATCATTCCCAACAGTCACCTGTTTTTCCTGCATTGCTTCAAGCAGAGCTGACTGGGTTTTAGGGGATGCCCTGTTTACTTCGTCCGCAAGCACGATATTGGCAAAAACAGGTCCGGCTTCGAATTTAAATTCCTTGTGCCCGCCGCTTTCCTCTATAATATGAGTACCTGTAATATCTGCAGGCATCAGATCCGGAGTACACTGGATTCTACTGAATGTCAGATCCATAACCTTTGCAATTGTGGATATTGTAAGGGTTTTTCCCAGACCTGGATTACTTTCCACAAGTGTATGCCCATTACACAGGATAGACACAATAATCTGTTCCACTGTTTCTTTCTGTCCTACAATTACCTTTGAAATCTCATTGAAAAGATTGGTAAAAATATCACTGGTATTACGGTAGATATCCGTTTCACCTGATTGAGAACTTTTGTCCATATAATTACTCCTGCTACATTATCTGGTTAATTCTTCAAAATATGATTTTATGATTGGCTCATACCCTTCCGGAAATTCTTCACGATAAGCCGGAGCAGTCATCTGTCCGACTTCGTATGAAGAAGAGGGTTTGAATTTCGGTTGGTTTTCATCTTCCTGTCCGGTAGGTGTAAAGCCGGATTCCGATCCTGGTGGAATACTCAGGTCCACTTCTTCACCTTCCACCACGACTACCACAGGTTCACCTGTAATATTTTCCTTTCCCGCCTCATCTCCTTCTCCATCAGAAGGGAAATAATCTTCAGGGGTATTATCATTACCGGGAATCCCGGGGATGTTGTCGATTACTTCTTTCATTCCTTCGGGAGTTATGTCTGTGCGAAAATCCGAATATATAACTATACCCAGGGCCGAGATAGTGAAAATCAAAAGGATAAATACGACCTTGAGTTTTTTCCTGTCAAGAAAAGCAGATGAATGAATTTCCTTTGTACCTTCCAGTACTGAATAAATCAAATCATTGATTATAACATTGTTCAGATTGCGGTTATCGTAGGCTGTCCTGAGCCTTTCTTTCAGGATCGGATATTTCTCTTCTGCCAGTAAGATAACTGAAGTGTTTTTTTCTCTTCTATAGAGCAGCAAAGTTATTATTAGGGAAATTCCAATTGAAATAAGAAGAAGTGCAATAGTTGAAAATGAAATTGTCAATGAAGCAACATCATAACTTTTATCGGCATATAATTCCAGTGCTCTTACCAGTCCAAATGCGTTTTCCATATTTATCAAAAGCAGGATAGTATAAATGGCAAGGGTCAGGATGACAAATTCTGCCAGTTTAAACAACCGCCGGTATTTGCGAACAGCATTTTCCTGCCGATGAATGAATTGTTCAAGATCCTCTGCCCCGGTCATTGAATTTCACTCTTCCATGTAACTCTGGTAGGAACCCAGATTCTTTAACATATAAACGTTTTGATTCAAGCTATCAAGTGCTTCTTTTACATTGGGATCTTTTGTACTGCCGTTCATATCGATGTAGAACACATAATCTCCCAGGGACATTTTGGAAGGGCGTGATTCAATCCTTGTCAGGTTGATCCCTCTTGTAGCAAGTTCCCCCAGCATCTCATAGAGAGCACCCGGGTGGTCCCTGTCAAGATAGACAATAATTGAAGTTTTACAGTCATGTGTACAGGTTTGAATTCGCTTGTCTTGCTTTCTGGCAATTACTACAAACCGGGTGAGATCAGGTTTCCAATCCTGTATATCTTCTGCAAGAATGTCAAGCCCGAAACTTTCAGACGCTTTTCTGGAAGCAATGGCAGCCATTTCCGAAAACTCCGTTGCAAGTTTGGCAGCATGTGAAGTACTACCTGTAGTCCTGATTTCCACATCCGTATAATTCTTCCGGATGAAATGGCGACATTGTGCCAGTGCCTGAGGATGGGACAGAATTATTCTTATATCCTCTTTCTTCCCCTTTGAAAGCAGGCAGTGATGGATATGAACCACAACTTCCCCAATGATTGAAAATTCATGCTCCAGCAGCAGGTCAAGAGTAACACCGACAGATCCCTCTATAGAATTTTCTATTGGGACAACACCATAGTCTATGGAATTATCCTGAAGGGTCTCAAATACTTCTGAAATATCCTTCAGATATGAAATATCCGGATTAGTTCCAAGATGTGCTTTCCATATATTTGCAGCTTTTTCGGAATATGAACTTTCAGGCCCCAAAATGCCGATTTTCATTGACTTTTATAGAGTACTGATATTTAAAATAATTTGTGATAAACTAGCATATAGATAGATGTCTCCAAATCCCTTAAAAACCCATCAATTGCGCATTATCCTGAAAATCATTGTCAGACCTGTGAGATTAATAACTCCTATCAAAATCCCTCCCACAAGGTGCATGTTGTTTTCCGGAGAAGTAGTAGAGTCCTGATTTTCATCTTTTTCCTTTATTTCAATTACCCTATCGTTCTCGATAGATAGTGTATCCTTGTACGTCTCACCACTGCTATCAATTACTGTTTCCAGGGTGTATTGTTTATTTTTCTCCAGACCGGTTATGTAGTACATGGAATCATTGCTTCCAGAACAAACTTCTTTACCACTACTGCTAAGTTTCATGCTGGTAATTCCCGGTGACACGACTTTTAGCACTGCATATTCTTTCAGGTTTTTTTCCTTTCCCTCGCAAAAAGCAGGCCTATCCGCAATGCCAAGCGTACTCAACAGAATTGGTGCTACATCTTCCTGGCCAATCGTTTCCTGAATTCGTTGTTGTTTAATGTTGGGGGACAAAATTATCAATGGCACATTGCGAACCTCATTTGCAGAGGCATATTTCTCTGATTTTGCCCCACCTCTTGATTCAGCATCAGGAAATGCCATACCATGGTCAGACGTGATAACCAGTGCCAGATTGTTTTCCTGACATGTTTCATAAAGGGGCACGATCAGGGAATCAAGGTTTTCAATACACTGGCTATAACCTTCATAGCCCCTGTAGAGTCCTGCTGTGTCAAGTGCGGCAATATTGACGGTTATGAAGTATTTTCTATCCCTGCCTTCCTTTTCAAGGATATTGATAGAATCCATTGCAGCATCCAGGGCTAATTTATTGTAGGTATAATATCTCTGGATTGTGCCGGAAGGCGTATTTTCCACCCTGGATAGTGCCCGGGACGCGTGTGTCTCAAACTCTGTTGTAAGAAGTGGAAGGGGATGATCTATATCCTTATTTTCGGATGTCGAAATCTGCATTACAGGTTCATTTATGGAATTGGTTGTGTCATGGAGAACAAGGTCATTTTCTGCAACTACTTCTTCGGAGTCCCCTCTCTCCAGTACCCCAACTGTCAGGTATCCATGTTTCTTTACAACGTCATAAATACTGGCATTATCATAACCTACCATTGTGTCATCTGCATCCCTGTTACCTGTCATGATAACATTGTGTCCGCTATTACCTTTCAGTTTAGGGACATAAACAGAATCGAAAATCGCAGCCTGATTATATATTTTTGGAAGATTTGACAAAACGGGTTTTTTGAGAATGGAACCATCGATTGCTTTTACATCCAACTCAGGATTTATGTATCCGTTGCCAAGACCATCAACTATCAGTACCACTACACCATCAGGATTATTTGTATCTCCTGCTTCAATAAATGTTGCACATCCGGCCGGATTTATTGTTATGCATAAAAATAATAGGAGGAGAAGTATTTTCCCAACCTGCCAGATTTGCCTTCTGGAATATATCATCAAGAACAAAAATATTGTTTCATATTAGTATTTTATGCTATGATGTTTTATTTTTATGTTGATTGTTGCTTTCGAGTTTACTGATATATAAAGATATTCCTCTTCTTTGAAAGAGATTGAACTTTAATATTTCGTTTGATAAATAATCGGTACCAATAAGCATTTTATATTTATCAATTACATGATGTCGATTTGTAATTACAATTATTTTTATATATTAGTTTATAAGACGTTGATTTTAACTATAATATATAAGTATTTTTACTACATTTTATCTATTAGTACCTAATATACAGACAATAGTATTGAAAAATAAGTAGCAAAAAACATGTTTATTGATAATATAAATTCTTCATCTATGAATTGATATTTGCAAAACCTATATATGTAACATATAAGAGATAAAAACCTTTATATATAATAAAATTGCAAAATTAATTGATCATAAGGTGCCTTAGATAAGGCACCTACTCATAGATTGGAGTGTTGAAAGTATGTCAGAAATGACCCAAAAAACCAGATTAACGAATGCTTTAAAGGGCGAGTCTGTAGACAAAGCCCCGGTTGCCTCTGTTACACAGACCGCAACAGTAGAACTCATGGAAATGACCGGTGCATCCTGGCCCGAGGCTCATTCAGATGCTTCCAAAATGGCAAAGCTGGCATTGGCATCCCATACTGAAGCCGGGTTGGAAGCTGTAAGATATCCATTTTGCCTGACGGTTCTTGCCGAAGCCATGGGTTGTGAAGTAAACATGGGTACCCAGAACAGGCAACCCTCAATAACAGAACATCCCTACAAAAAAGGAATTGATGATCTCAAAATGCCTGATAACCTGGCTGAACTGGGCAGGGTCCCGGCAGTAGTTGAAGCTGCAGGCATTGTTAGGGATAGTGTAGGTGAAGATGTACCGATTATAGCAGGAATGGAGGGACCGGTTACCCTGGCCTCAGATCTTGCCAGTGTCAAGAAATTCATGAAATGGTCTATCAAAAAGCCCGATGACTTTAACGCCATCCTTGATTTTGCCACTGACGCGTGTATCGAATATGCCAATATCCTTCTGGATAGTGGAGTAGATATGATATGTGTGGCAGACCCGGTGGCTTCTCCTGACCTTATGAATCCAACCACATTCAATGATACCCTCAAACCCTGTCTTGCAAAATTTGCAGAAGCTGTTGATTGTGTAAAAATATTGCATGTATGTGGAAATGTAACACCAATCCTTGATATGATGGCAGATTGTAAATTTGAAGGCTTGAGTATCGAGGAAAAGGTAAAGGATGTTAAGGAGGCCAAAAAGACAGTTGAAGGACGCGCTACACTTGTTGGTAATGTATCCAGTCCTTTCACAATACTCAGCGGAACTCCTGATAAGGTAAAAGAGGAAGTGAAAAAGGCCCTGGATGATGGGATATCTGTAGTTGCCCCTGGCTGTGGTATTGCTCCAAATTCCCCACTTGAGAATGTAAAGGCACTGGTTGAAGGAAGAGATGAATACTTTTCCTGATTGTATAAGGGATGCCTGATCACATCCCTTTTAACTAAAAGAGGTGGTTATATGAAAGTGGGAGTTGCTATTGATCTTGGAACCAGTGGTTTCAGGGCTCAGAAAGTAGATATTGAAAGTGGTGAGATCCATAAAACCGTGATTACCATGAATAACCCTCTTCCGGGAGCCAATGTCATGGATCATTTGGATTTTGCCATGAATTATGGACAGGATCTTGCCCACGAACTAGTAATAGGTGCTTTCCGGAATATTCTTGAAAAACTTGGGATTCATTCATCTCCTGATAGAATCGCAATTTGTGGAAATCCTATCCAGCTATCCCTTTTTCAGGGCATACCAATTGATGACCTTGCATATGCGGGACAGAGAAAAAAAGCAAAATATAACATAAAAGAACAGGAACGCAAAGCTGCTGTTGTAAAAAGTATTTTTATCCCGGGTCTTGAAAATCTCGATAATTGCAGTGTCGTTATTCCTCCTGCAATCAAACATGAAGTGGGAGCTGATGCTCTTGCACTTATTGTTAAATCCGGTATGCTGGACAATGAAGACATTTCAATTGCAACGGATTACGGAACAAATGCAGAGATGGCTTTGAAAGTAGGAAATGTAATATATACAGGTTCAGCTGCAGCCGGACCGGCCCTGGAAGGACAGGAAATTTCAAATGGTACGATTGCCCGCCCTCATGCTATATCCGACGTGTCCTTTGAAGATAAAGCACTGCGTAATTATGTCCTTAATGATAATATGGATACTGTACAGGGTGACCTCGTAAAACCCGATGATGGTACGGTAATAGATAAGGGAGACATAGAAGCATATGGTATTACAGGAACAGGTGTAATTTCTTTAATTGATGAATCTATCAATAATGGTCTTGTAGTACTCCCAAAGATAAACCTGAAAAACAGCATCATCCAATTGCAGGATGGAATAAAGTTTAACGAACATGATCTTGTAGAAGCTGGCAGGGCGATTGGGGCTATCAGGGCAGGTCACATAACTCTTTGTAATGCTGCCAAAATAGCAATGGAGGATATAAAAACTGCATATATGTCAGGTGCTGCAGGAACCTATATGGATGCTATTAAGGCGCACAATATTGGTATGATCCCTTATGATGTAGACCAAATTAGCCAAATTGGGAACACATCCTTGATAGTTGCCAGAGAAATTTTGCTATCAGAGGACAGGTTATGGGAATTACAGAAAATTGCAGAGGAAATCGTTGGAACACATGTCATGTTTGCTATGGATGATGCATTTAAGGAAGCCTATATTCTCGAACTTTCCTATTGGGGAGAAGGCATGCCTTTCAAAGTCCTCAAAAAATACCTGAAGAAAAAGAAACTACCTACAATAGATGCTGTAAAATCGGTCCCTGCTATTGAAAAGCGTGTAGTGAAAGATATTCCTGTACTGGGGGAAGAAGGTCTTCACGTTCTTGACAAGGTTGGAACCTATCTTACGATGATCATTGAAGGCTGTGAAGCCTGTCATAAGTGTGTCAAGGTCTGTCCTAATGATGCCCTTACAATGGAGGACGAAGACAACAGAGTAATGATACGTACTGATTTATGCGATGGTGCTCATTGCCAGAAATGCATCCATGCCTGTCCCCATGATCTGTTTAAATGGGAAAATCTGGATATTATGATGCAGGAATCATCAATGGAACAATAATCTAGAGAAGGTTTAACGGATGAAAGTACTCGTGGTGGGAGGATTTTTAGGAAGTGGGAAAACCACTACAATTCTCCGCATTGGAAAATATCTTGGAGAAAAAGGCCAAAAAGCTGCTATAATAGTAAATGAAATAGGGGAAATAGGAGTTGATGGCGATGTTATTTCCAGTTACGGTTTTGACTCAGTAGAACTTACAAATGGATGTATTTGTTGTACCCTAAAACGAGATTTGAAATATACAGTATCACAGATTAAAAAAGACTTTGATCCACAGATATTGATCATTGAGCCTACAGGCATAGCTTTTCCTGCTACAATCAGGGATGAAATTATGCTGATGAATCTGGATGATGTGGATTTTGCTCCTCTGGTCACACTGGTCGACGGAAGCAGGTTCAAACAGGTGATGAAAGAAACAAAACAGTTTTCCCAGAGGCAAATTATTGATGCTGAAATCCTCGCAATAAATAAGATCGATTTAATTGAAGAACTATACATACCCGTAGTTGAGTCATCAATAAAGCAATTGAATCCAGAAGCAGAAATTTTGCGTTTTTCAGCAAAAGCAGATTATGGTGAATTATCCGGGTTTATTGAGCATTTACTGGGTGATGTAGTTTATCCAAGGCTTGCTGAGAGAAAAATAAATGCTGAGAGAAAAATAAATGCTGAGAGAAAGATGAATTCTATACAGTGTTCTAACATGGCCACTTATGCATCTGAATTTACATTAAATAATGGTTTTCTTGAAACTTCCAGAGCACGCTCAATTGCATCAATTTTGATGAATGGGCTAAAGGAAGAAATTGTAAAGATGAATCCGGAATTCGTTGGCCACTTGAAAATCATTTTCCAAACCGGTATGGTAAAGATCCGTTCCAGTGTTACAGGTGCCTGTGAATCACCTCAAACCGAAATGGTTGAATCGTTTTCTCATCAGCCATCCATAAAGATTCTCTCTGCCGTTTCAAATGTTTCTCGTTCAGAATTAATGGAACTTGTGGATTTCTTTGTCAAGGAAATTTTCACAAATCATGGTATTAAAATAGTGAAAACTGCTGTCCATCAGCACAACCACGACAATCACAACCACTCAGAAGGTGTGTAAGATGTAACTGTTGCTAAAAGATACGCTCACACCTTATGAACACGAATCATCGATTGGAGTGAAGGAAGCGAGTCTTAGGTGTGAGCATCGTTACCATTGAAAGAGGATACATATATTAGTTACGCAATACCCTTATAAACATGAGATTAATTTGCATTATATAGTATTAATTGTCAATATATTAGCAGGAACATTATGGAAAAACCTACTTTAAAAGAAGGGCAAATTAATCTGGAGCCCGCATTAGATTTTCTGGACACTGGTATTCTTTTACTTGATAGAAAATACAATATAATATATGCAAATTCCAAAATCAGCAGTTATTTAGGAATTCCAGAAAACCCTTATGGAAAATCAGTTTTTGATATTGGAATATGGCCCTTTACCAAAAAAGAAATTGTCCAGTCCCTCAAAAGTATCCCCTCACAAAATAAACCAACGATTCATTCCATTGAAGATAGCGCAGGTGAAGCCTACAAATTCACAGCTCATTACTTGAATCCTGATTCGTCTGATACACCTGCATTTATGCTCACACTAGAAAAACATCCCTTTTCTGAAAACGAATCTGAAAAATATAAAAACTTGCTCTCCATTTTCGCATCGGGTATTTCTGAAGGAATAATCATAATTCAAGATGAGAAAATCCAGTTTGCAAACCGCAAATTCGGAAAAATTGTTGGTAAAAAGTGGGATGAAATAAAAGGCACACATTTTTTGGATTATTTTCCGATTCAATATCGGCGAATGTTGTACAAAAAATATACCAAAGATATTGAAAAAAAAACATACAGGGAAATGACATATGAGGTCGAATTACTGTCAACATCAGGTAAAGTCACTCCTTTCGAACTTTCATCCTCACTCGTTGAGTATGGCAATCGGCCTGCATTAATGGTCGTATTTCGGGATATTTCGGCTAAAAAGGAAGCAGAAGAACATCTCAAAGAGGCTGAAAAGAAATACAGGTCAATATTTGAAAAGACACCTATTGGGATTGTTTATTTTGACAGGAAAGGCAGAATAAGCAACTCTAATGAAGCCTTCAATTCTATATTTAAGACTATTATTGATGAAAAGAAAGAACCTGAAATTCTTGATTATATTCCCGATAAGGATGTGTCTGGCCAGATAAAAAAGGTGCTTTCCGGAAACGCTCTTTCTTACAGGGGAGAATACGAGGTTAACACTCAATATTCATCCAAATCTATAAAAATTACATGCAATTCCTTGCTTCTGGATGGAGTTTTACAGGGTGGAATAGGTATCTTTGAAGACATTTCCCTGCAAAAAAGTGCTGAAGCCACTCTTCTAATGAACAAATCCCGACTTGAGGCCCTTGTAAAATTAAATCGGCTGGAAGTTTTTTCTTTCGATGAAATAGCTCGTTTTGCCCTTGAACTTACAGTTGAACTTACAGACAGCGATTGCGGCTACCTTTGCAGGATGGGAAAGGATAGCAACCCTGAAAAAATACTGTATACTCCTGATACAGAAAATCTGGAATCATTTGTATCTGGAAGATTTGAAAATCTTGATTTCAAAGATCGAAAGTCCAATGTTATGGATGCGGGAAAAACCATTGAAATACCTCTTTTTGAAAATGAACAGCTTGTAATTGTTGCAGGTTTTAGCAGGAATATAGCCTTCAAGGAAATGGAAATAAATCAATTAGAACTTTTTGTACAGGATATATGGACTACAATCAAACAGAAAATGGCCGAGAAATCATTACGTGACTCTGAAACCAAATATTCTTCCATTGTAGAAAACGGCAATGATGCAATAGTAGTAGTTCAGGATGGTAAACTTAAATTTGCAAATTCGAAGTTTTGTGAATTTGTGGGCAAAGATTGTGATTCAATACTTAACACGGATTTTAGGAATTATGTTGCTGAAGAATATCGTCGTATGATGACAAAAAAAATCCAGCAGTATATGCAGCAAAAGGAGATGTCTCATTCCAGGGATGAAATTGAACTTGTTACAAAAAAAGGCAAGAAAATACCTGTAATCATAAGCACATCTGTAATCGACCATGAAGGCAAACCCGCAGTAATGGCATTTATAAGTGACATTACACAACAAAAAGAAAAAGAAAATAAACTTCTTGAAACATTTGAAGTCCTGAAAGTACTTCAATCTGTAATTCGTACCAGTCCTGCAATAGTTTTCTTTTGGGCCCCGGAGGAAGATTGGCCGGTGGAATTTGTATCTGAAAACATTGAGAATTTTGGTTACAGGACCGATGAATTTACGTCCGGAAAATTACAATATGGAGATATAATACATCCCTCTGACCTCGATTATGTCCATCAGAAACTTGCAAAATATTCAGATGAAGGAATGTCGGATTACAATCTGGAATACCGCATAATCACAAAAAAGGGAGACGTGCGCTGGGTTGAAGAACGAGGTTCCATACAATATGAAAATAATAAAATAAGCCATTACCAAGGTATAATCCTTGATATCACTGAAAGAAAAAGAGTAAATCGCTTTTTGGATATAGATATGGATATTGGGAATTTCCTGACACCCACCGGTGATCTGCAAGAAATGTTTGATCAGCTACTCGAGCTGGCCCTTCATATCGAAGGTGTGGATGCAGGTGCTCTCTATATTGTTGACAAATCCAGTAAAGACTTAAATATTGTCTCTCATCGCAATATTTCCGATGAATTTGTTGAAGATAATTCTACAATTGAAAAGGATTCACTTAGAGGAAGATTCCTGTCAGTACAATATCCCGTATACAAACTCTATTCTGAGATCTATCCTTTCTCTAAATCCAAGAAAGGCAAGGATAGCCTCCTGGCAACAGCCATTATTCCTGTAATAACCAATGATAATTTATCTGCAGTACTGTTTTTGGCATCCCATAAAAATTATGAAATTCCATTTTCTATACGTAACTCGCTTGAAACTGTGGCAAACCAGATAGGTTCTGTGCTTGACAGGATTGAAAAAGAGGCAGGTATCCAGAAAAGCCAGTATGATCTACAAGTGCTCTTTGACACAATATCTGAGCTGATTTTTGTAGTGGATTCGGAAGGTTGCATCCTTTACACCAATCTCAATGTCGCAAAAACCCTGAAATATTCCAAACAGGAAATAACAGGTATGAATTTCATAAAAATTCATTCACATACTCAGGTACTTGATGCTGCAAACGCTTTCAACGAAGCACTCAATGGCAACAAGCAGAAACACTTGTTCACTTTGATGGACAAAAATAATAATCTAATAAATGTTGATACTACAATGCAAAAGGGGGAATGGAACGGTAGTGATGTAGTCGTAGTTGTCAATAGAATTGTTGAATAACAGATAAATTCATAAATTATTACTACAGAGTCATAGAAAATCATTAATGCATTTACAGTGGGGAAAAGATGATAGATATAAATCCTAAAAACATCTTGATACGCTACAACATATTGGTTGAAAGTGATATGACTCCAGAAGAGGTGGCAGAACAGCTGTTCCCCACAGATCCCTATATTCGTCAGATAGCCAAAGCTGTTTTTGAAGGCGATGAGGATGAAGTTGTCGCTGCTTTACAAAATACAATTGATTCAGGAGTAGACCCCCTTTCACTTATAAATGATGCCCTAATGGCAGGAATGGAAGTGGTGTCTACTCTCTATGATTACGGCTTGCTGTACCTGCCGGATGTTATTATCTCTGCCCAGGCAATGATCGAAGGTATAGAATACTGCAAGGAGCAATCCAAACAGGTTCATGAATCAAAAGGCAAGATCATTTCTTATGTTGTAGAGGGTGACATTCATGACATCGGGAAAAAGATTGTAACTGTTCTTTTACGTGCCAATGGTTATGAGGTTATTGATCTTGGAAAAGATGTCCCTGTTGAAGAGGTTGTGGCCGCAGTCAAAAGAGAAAAACCTATCATGCTCTCAGGAACCGCGCTGATGACCACGACAATGCATGCTTTCAAAGACGTGAATTCGCGATTGCTTGCAAGTGACATAAATGTACCTGTGGTCTGTGGCGGGGGTGCTGTTACCCAGGACTTTGTTTCTGATTATGATCTGGGAGTATATTGTGAGGAAGCTGCAGACGTACCAAAAATTGCAGATTCCATCCTGCAAGGGTTGGATATAAGGAAACTAAGGGATACTTTCCATAAACACTAAGGAGATCCGTATTATGTCTGTTAAACGTTATTCTTCCATGGAATATGATAATTTTGAAGACCTTCTTTTTGGCCACTCAAAATATCCTGTGAAAACCGGTCTTAATCTGGAAATTGGTGCTGGGTATACCACTGCTGAAATCAATTATGCCCCCCGTCCGGATGCGGCTGAAAATAAGGCAACGCTTGTGAACGAATATGAGCGTATTACCCGTGACATAATGGAAAGGATGGTTCAGGTTGGTTTCCCTTCAATTGTACTTGAAACCGAACATGTGCAACAGATGACACACAACCCTGAATGGGGGGCTGATATTGCAACTGCCCAAAAAGCAATCATGGAAGAGTATCATGATGAATATGGCATCAAATGTGCCCTCAGGCATACAGTTGGTGATGTCCGGGGAGACAGGGAAAGAATTGATCTGCGGGGGGATGCTTATTCCCGGATACTTGAATCGTTTGAGCAAATCGCTTCTTCAGGAGCGGATATGTTGTCGATTGAATCCCTGGGGGGTAAAGAAGTATTTGATCATTCAATCCTGAGGAATGACATGCGGGGAGTTGTCTTTTCAGTTGGTATACTTGGCGCTCTTGATGTTGAATATATATGGAAGGATATCTGCAGTATTGCAAAAAAAAATAAAGTAGTACCTGCAGGCGATACGGCCTGTGCACAGGCAAACACTGCAATGTTTGTTGCAGGTGGTCTGCTTGACTTCAAATTATCCCATAGCGTGGCATCTGTTGTAAGGGCAATTTCTGCATCAAGATCCCTTGCTGCATATGAAGCAGGGGCAGTTGGTCCGGGTAAGGATTGTGGATATGAGAATAATATTATTAAGGCAATTACCGGTTACCCCATTTCCCAGGAAGGCAAAGGTTCTACATGCGCCCACTCTGATTTGATGGGCAACATGGCCATGCAGTGTTGCGATCTTTGGTCAAATGAATCCGTGGAATACCGGGGAGATTTTGGAGGAACCACTGTGCAATGTTGGGGAGAAACTCTTTCTTACGATTGCAGCATGATGAATACCGCACTGGAAGCCGGAGTTGGCAAAACCTTGCGTGATGTGCTAATGGTTTCGGACAGATACAGGGATCCACAGGCATTTATACTATCTTATGATAATGCCTACCGTATTGGAGAAGTAATAACTGCCCATCCGGATGACATGTACCTGAGGGCAAAAGAGGCAGGCATGAAAGCTTGTGAACTAATCGAAAGTGGTTCCGAAGGATTTCTGGAGTTATCCAAGTTTGAAAAAGCTACAATAAAAAAGGCCCGGAATGACCTGAAATCATTAGACGAAAATATGGAATCTTTTATTTGTAATTGTCTGGATATCTATTCATCTGAAGTGGATACTTTTGATCCATCAAATTATGGCCTTTAATTTCTATAATTTTAACTACTAGTTTGGTGTTTCCAGATTTTTCCTATATATAGTTATTTCTATCTACCACCTAATAATTTAATTGTTTTTAATTTCATATTAAAAACGCTATGCAGCAAATCATGTATACTTCCAATTATATTTTATGTTTATTCGATTGTAGGTATCTATTTATATTATCTATTCAGCCAGTTCATTTCATTATAGTATATAATTATTAGTATAACTAATAATCCCTATTTTTTGAATTTGTGCAAATATACTCAAAAAAAAGCAATCAAGCAATGTATTTCTTACTATAGAAAATAGTTAATTTGAATTAAAAATAATGGACAACATTTATATACAACCATTGAACAATAGAAATGTTTATATAGTATAGAATCTCACTTTAAGATGAGGTTTGATTAAACCTCACAAAAGATTGGAGTAGGGCCAATCGCCATCAGGCATTGACCCTGAATATATTTGAAACAAATATGGAAGGAAGTGTAGAATGACCAGTTTGGACGTAGATCCCAGTGAAATTCTGGAAAGATATAACGTCAAAATGGAAAAAGCAATGACGCCGGATGACGCGGCAGCAGAACTTTATCCAAAAGACGATCTGATTCGCCCTATTGCAGAAGCAATCTATGAGGGAGAAGAAGATGACACAGTAGAGGGCCTCCAGAAAGCAATTGATGCCGGTAAGGATCCAATTGCCTTAATAGATGATGCCCTGATGGTAGGAATGGGAGTGGTAACAAAACTCTACGATGAAGGAATAATTTTCCTGCCAAACGTAATGATGTCTGCAGATGCAATGCTTGATGGTATTGATTTTTGTAAATCCCAAGCCAAGGAAGCACCTGTATCCAAAGGTAAGATCGTATGCCATGTTGCAGAAGGTGACGTGCATGATATCGGTAAATCCATTGTCTCAGCCCTCCTGAGAGCAAATGGTTTCGATGTAGTGGATCTTGGACGTGATGTACCGGTAGATGAGGTAATTGAAGCTGTGAAGAAAGAAAAGCCAATGATGGTGACAGGAACCGCTTTGATGACCACAACAATGTATGCATTCAAGGCTGTCAATGACAGGCTTCTTGAAGCAGGCATAAAAATTCCATACCAGTGTGGTGGCGGTGCTGTAAACCAGGACTTCGTATCAACCTATGAACTAGGAGTATACGGAGAAGAGGCTGCCGATGCACCAAAGATGGCAGAGGCAATTCTTGCAGGCGCAGATCTTGGCAAACTCAAGGAACAATTCCATCAACACTGAAGAGGTGAGCAAAATGACAGTAAACAGATACACCAAGATGGCATATGCCAGCGCAGACGATATGATTTTTGGAAAGTCCCCCAATCCTGTAAAAGCAGGGCTGGACTTAGAGATTGGTGCCGGTTACACCACACCTGAAGTAAACTATGCACCAAGGCCAGAAGCCGGTGAGACCAAAGAGAAACTTGTAAAGGAATATGAGCGTATTACCCGTGACATAATGGAAAGGATGGTCCAGGTAGGTTTCCCGGCAGTTGTACTGGAAACAGAGCACGTTCAGCAGATGACCAATAACCCAACCTGGGGTGGAGAGGTCGCAAATGCACAGAAAGCCATTATGGAAGATTACCATGATGAATACGGCATCAAATGCGCTCTGAGACACACTCCTGGTGACATTCGTGAAGACCGTGATTATATGCAGTTGAGGGGAGAAAAATACAACACCCTTATGGAATCCTTCGAAGAAGTTGCATCAAACGGTGCAGATCTCTTATCCATCGAAACTATGGGTGGTAAAGAAGTCTTTGACCGTGCAATTCTAAGAAATGATGTACCGGGTATGCTTTTTGCAATTGGTTGCCTGGGTACTATGGACATGGAATACATCTGGCAGGACATTGCGGGAATTGCCAAGAAGAACAATGTCGTCGCAGCTGGTGATACTGACTGTGCACAGGCAAACACTGCAATGTTCATTGCAGGTGGACTTCTTGACAAAAACCTGGCCCATACCCTTGCAATAATTGCCAGGGCCATATCCGCACCACGTTCCCTTGCCGCCTATGAAGCAGGTGCAGTTGGTCCGGGTAAAGACTGTGGTTACGAGAACACCATTGTAAAATCCATTGCAGGTGTGCCGATTGCCCAGGAAGGTAAAACGTCTACCTGTGCTCACTCCGATGTAATGGGTAACCTTGTAATGCAGTGCTGTGACCTCTGGTCCAATGAATCCGTGGAATATCACGGTGAATTCGGTGGTACAACTGTACAGTGCTGGAGTGAATCCCTTGCATATGACTGTGCACTGATGAATGTCTCCCTCCAGACAGGTCAATCCAAGAACCTCAGGGACATGATGGTTCTCTCCGACAAGTACAGGGATCCACAGGGATACATCCTGGCCTATGACAATGCCTACAAGATTGGTGAAGCAATTGTCAAGGATTCAGATGATATCTATCTGCGTGCAAAGAATGCTGCTGTAGAGTGTGTGAACCTGCTTGAAAATGCAGATCCCAAACTACAGATGACCAGATTCGAAAAGAATGCACTTGCCGATGCAAGCAAGGCTCTGGCCGGACTTACTGATGATTCAGATAAGTTCCTCAGCGACTCCCTTGAACAATACAAAAAGGAAGTCAAGGTATTCAGGCCGGAGAACTACGGTCTCTGAGCGGGCAAACATACAGAGTTTAGCTGTGGACTCTTTAAGGGTCCACAGTCCCAATCACCTTGTAATCTTCTATAGTAACTAACTACAAGGAGGAGATATAAAAGCAATGCAATACTTACAACCTCCCTTTACTCCTATTTTTTTAGTTTAAATTTGTGAGTTATTGTAACTTTTAGTCTGTATCGATCTATTAACTCAAATAATAGAGGTGATATTTATGGAAGGAAATATTGAAATGGTGCAAGCCGAAGTAGCCGATAAAACCGCCAACCCGGCTCCACTTGGTTTCACAGGTCTTGGGCTTTCAGCAGTTTTGCTAAGTCTGACATATGTAGGTTTATTCCCACTTGATTCAATGATAGTCTCAATGGCAATATTCCTGGGAGGATTTGCCCAGGTGTTTGCAGGAATAATGGCATGGAAGAAAGGAGATGTATTTGCCGGAACTGCTTTTAATGCATTCGGGCTTTTCTGGTTCTCATTTGCAGGGCTAATTATTCTGCAGGCTCTTGGATTGGCCGCTGCAGCTGAACCAATATCAATGGCTGCCTATCTTTTCATATGGGGTGTTTACACCTTTGTGATGCTTATAGGTACCTTGAAAATGAGCAATGGCAGCAGAGCCATGCAGTTTGTGTTCCTTACCCTGTTTATCCTGTTCATCCTGCTTGCAATTAGCAATGCTACAGGAATGAGCGGTTTACTTGTTATTGCAGGTATAGATGGATTACTCCTGGGATTTGGATCACTATATACAGCTCTTGCTATGGTACTGAATGAAATCTGTGAGAAACCTGTGGCTCCAGGTATTTAAAACAAAATATAGGGATATATTTATGTCATTTGTTTTGGAGGAATGGAAATGTGCAGGAAAACATTGCTGGAAAAATATTTTTTCATATTTGTTTTCCTGATTTTTTTTATTTCCATACCAAAGATATTGTATGGATATTTTTATGATATAATCTACCTGGAGACCAGTGGATATTATTCACTGTTGAGAGGATTTTCAATCGTGTCTATTGCCGGTAGTTTTTATGTCACTTCCCTTTCACCTAATTCCCTGCACCCTTATGGTTATTCTAAATATTTAAAAATGGGTCAGTTTTTGGTAGCTCTTGGAATTGGAATAATTTCTTTAATTTTAATAGGCCATTCACTTATAGGCAAATATAGTTATCAGAAAGTTCCGTTTATTGATATGTCCGGATACATTATAGTCCTGCTCTCTGTCATATTTTATCTTTTGTTAATTTATTTCATGAAAAAAGTTCAATTCTCATTGCAGGAAGAAAAAAAATATAATAATTCTAACAATATCAAAAAAGAAGTGGGTTTAACCATTATTACATTAATAGGTCTGGTAGGTATTGAACATGGATATTTTTTCCTGGATGTTGTCCTTTCAATCTTTTTCTTTTCATTTTTGGTAAAAGAAACCCTTTCTGTAATTTGGGAAAGCAGCCGTTTTTTGAGTGACACATTTAGCCTGGATGAAAAGCAAATATGCAATCTTGTAAACTCAATAGATGGGGCCAGTGAATGTCACAATGTAAGGGCACACGGAACTGATTCCGACCTTTATGTTGATTTACATGTATGTATGGATCCAAAAATAAAGATCATCCAGACCAAACCAATTGTTGAACAAATAGAATCATCCTTAAAAGCAAGTTATTCATCAGTCAGGGATGTTACCGTACATATTGAACCTGCAAAAAAGAAGGGGAACTTTATATGAAATATAGTCTGGGCATAGATGCCGGTGGAACTTATACTGATGTAGTCATCATTGAAAACAATTCAGGAAAAGTAGTCAGTTCAAACAAAGCACTTACAACATATCCTGATTTACTTGAAGGCATCGAAAATTCAATTGACGGACTTGATTTTCAATATCTTGAAGATATTGCAGTCGTTTCTGTCTCTACAACCCTTGCCACAAACACGGTCCTTGAAAATACCGGCTATCCCGTAGCACTTATACTTATTGGGGAACACGGAAGCGAAAGCGAAGGTTTTCCTTCCCAGCATATATTTCATGCAAAAGGTGGCCATGATCACGAAGGCCTGGAAATGCAAGAACTTGATGTTAAGCCCATCGAGTCCTTTGTTAAGGATGTAAAGGATAAAGTATCTGCATTTGCAATTTCATCCCATTTCAGCATCCGTAATCCGGATCACGAAATAAAAACAAGAGAATTGATTCAATCAATTGTTGATATGCCAGTTGTTTGTGGTCATGAGCTCTCTCAGGATATAGGAGCCTATGAAAGAGCTGTAACAGCTACACTGAATGCACGGCTTATTCCTGTAATTAAGCAATTTATTGAAACTATAATCAAAGACATCAGAAGAAGAGGGATAAGTGCCAGACTCTTGATGCTTAAATGTGATGGTTCTGTAACAGGTATCGAGGATGCACTCAAAAAACCTATAGAAACCGTATTTTCAGGACCGGCTGCAAGTCTTATCGGAGCTTCTCATTTAAGCGGGAGGCATACCTGTGTCACAATAGATGTAGGGGGCACAAGTACTGATATTTCATCCATTTCAAAGGGGGTCCCTGAACTAAGTGAGTCTGGCGGAATTGTAGGAGGATGGAAAACCAGAGTACGTGCAATTCATATGGAGACCTCTGCAATGGGAGGGGATAGTGGAATCTGGACGCGTAAAGGAGAACTTTTCATAGGACCCAGACGCTTAATTCCTCTATGTGTTGCAGCAGAAATGTACCCGGGATTCATATCGAAATTAAAAAATGCTTCTAATCCACAAAGGGATCTCTTTGATGAAAATATCCAACCAGCCAGATTTTTCGTAAAAAATGGCTCTGGCAAACATGAGTTAACAGACAGTGAAAGAAAAATACTTGATGTACTTGGTAGTGAACCGATGTCTTACAGGGAACTGACATCCCTCACCAGGAGCCACATTTCATCAAATATGTTGGACTTACTTATAAGCAAACGATTCATAAGGGTTATAGGTTTTACTCCGACAGATGTATTACATGTATTGGGAGATTATGAACAATGGAATGTAGAGGCCGCATCAATAGGGGCTGACATCCTTGCAAGGTTTGCTTTTAGCAGCAAATTTGAAATATGTGAAACACTGAAAGAAAAATTTGCTCTCAATATGGCATATGACCTAATATGCTTCGCCCTCCCTAATATCGAAAAAGAGAGTATAATGGAAACCCTTACTGGTAATTATCCTGCTACTTTTAAAATGAAATCACCTGTAGTTCTTATTGGTGGCCCTGTAGCCTCCTATGTAAAATCACTTGGGAAAATTGTGGACGCTGACATCATTCTCCCCGACCATGCAAGTGTAGGAAATGCAATTGGGGCTCTATATGGTAAAGGAATCAAAAGACTTGAATACCTTATAAGGCCTGCATCCTTATCCGAACCCGATCAGGATTTCCTTGTTTTTTCCCAAAATGGAAGAAAGAGTTTCCAGACTTACACTCAGGCCTATGATTATTCCATAGATAACGGCAAAAATGTACTATTTGAATATATGAAAAGTTGTGGTATCAAAAAAGATCAGATATCTTTCAATATAAAGGAAAAGAAAGTAATTCCCGAAGGGTGGAAACATCCTCCCATGGAAACACAATTGACAATTATGGGAATAGGTACATCCCCACTTTAATAAAACTTTTATCTAACTTGAATGCCGGGACTGACTAACAATATGAAAAATATTCTTTTTAACTTATATACTTTCATTTAACCTTGTTTTATAATTAACAAAAAGAGTCAGGAAAAGGAGAATTGCAAAAATCGCAAATATTATTTCCAGTCCCACAAATCCCGACAGGGCTCCTGCAAATATAGGCATGATTGCAAGACCTCCATAAGTACATGTGCTGTAGAGGCCCATTGTGATACCCTTGTTCTTACTCATAGACGCCAACAGTGTTGGCAATCCGACCATTGCAAGTCCTGACCCGGATCCCAGCAAAGCAAATCCTACAAAGGGCAACCATATGGTCGCCAGAGTTCCTGAAGCTGCTATCACAATGCCCATATTGATCATTTTATTTGATTCCACGGATGTATGTGAAATCCAAATGGAAGATATCATTGTGCTGATATAGCTTACGGCAATGACGATTCCCAGTTCGGCTTTGGAAAGCATGCCTGTACTGTAATCAGGATACAAAGCGAGTAATACACCATTGGTACCTATCAGTACAAAAACGATTATCCAGATACCCGTATAAGATCTGTCTACCAAAAATCCTGAGGTTGTGGAGACTTTTTGCCGGATTTCAGCAATAATTGGAGACTGTAATTTTTCTTTATCCCGGCCATTTTTGTACAGGTATCCCATCCCTGCAATAAGGGTCAAGAAAGATATAATTGTAAAAGCCATGATACCATATTTTAAGCCCATGCTAGCCAAAAAACCACTTAAAGCAACACCTGCAGCAAGTCCTGCATTTAATAGGAAATTAAATTCTCCCATATACTGTTTTTTCTTGTTGAATGAACCAAGATAAGAATATGCCGCAGGGAAATATGCACCACAAGCAGTCCCTTCCATCAATCTTGCAAGAATCAGCAGGTGAATTTCATTGGTAAAAAGCATTATAGCTCCCGAAAAAAAGGTTAGCAACAGGCTGATTGTTACAAATCTCATAAAGCCATATCTTTCTGCCAGTATTCCAAAGGGCAGCATCGTAAGTAGAGCTCCTATAAAGTAGGCAGAAAAAAGAAGACTTGACAATTCGACTGCATGATTTCCAGATCCAAGTCCTGCAAGTTCAGGAAGGATAGGTATCACTGCATTGGACAATCCCATTATAGTAAATATAGATAAATAAACAAGTAATCTACCCTTTTCCATTCATATACCGCCTGTTGAACTGACTGCACAATGGAGGAGTATATTAATAACAGTTGCTATTGCCATCTGAAAGTATTATAACAAATAGAAATCCTCAGAAAGATGAATATCCAAGATGGCCAGAATGTGTTCGAAAAAGTTAGATTAATAAGCCCTTTGTCAACGCAGGACTCGGTATTTTCGGAAGAACATCGAAGATTTAAGTACAGAAACGGTTCCGTTATTACGTTTGACGATATAATCGCCCGCTTTGCCGTTTACGGTTCCTCTCTTTGTTTCCACACTGAAGTCTGTCAACATCTTTAAAGCGTGACCCACTGGGTTTTTTTCGTTTGTTTCCATCATTTCCGAAACTATAGTCTCTTTGCTTAGTTCACTCATATTGAAACCTCCCTAGAATAGACCCGAAAATAATTATGATACTATAACGTATATACCTAACCGATGAATTAAAATTTTTAATTAGTAAATATTCATTAATTTGCAAACATTGCATTTATTCCCTAATAAAACCAAGTGATATTTATGATCATTACCCTAATTGGAATGGCCGGTGTCGGAAAAAGCACTATTGGTAAACTCCTTGCCTCCCATTTAGGCTATAAATTTATTGATGTGGATGACCTTATCGAGCAGAGAATAGGTGGACCTTTACAGGATTATCTTGACGAAAAAGGAGATTCAGCTTTTATCAAAGTTGAAGAGGATGCCATACTAGATTTGGATTTAGAGGATAAAATTGTGATTTCTACAGGTGGTAGTGCAATCTATTCAGAAACTGCAATGAAAATTCTTTCTGAAAAATCTTTGATTATACTTCTTGATGATACCTTTCCCAATATAAGAAAAAGAATATCCTATCCCTGGAAAAGGGGGATTGTGGGTTTCCGGGAAAAAGGAATTAAGGAATTGTATTTGGAAAGATGGCAATTGTACCGGAAATATGCAGATATTGTTGTTGACATCAATGGAATGGCAAACAAAAAGAAAGTTGTAGATGATATTGTGGAAAAGAGTAAAGAACTCTGTAATTCCACTTTTGACACTTTCAATTTGTGAGTGCCTGTATTGGCGCCGGGATACGCCCTGCCTTTTTAACAAACTCTTCAGAACTGAATTTGTGGACAGGCATGACCGGACAGCTTCCAAGCAATCCTCCGTACTCAACCATATCTCCTGTCATTTTGCCTGGTGCAGGAATGATGCGCACTGCTGTTGTTTTCCTGTTTATCATTCCTATAGCCATTTCATCGGCCATAATGGCCGAAATCGTAGAGGATGAAGTATCTCCGGGAACTGCAATCATATCCAATCCAACCGAACATACCGATGTCATTGCTTCGAGCTTATCCAGTTTCAGTGAACCACGTTTCACGGCTTCTATCATTCCTGCATCCTCGCTTACAGGTATAAAGGCCCCACTTAGTCCGCCTACAGAAGATGATGCCATTGCACCACCTTTCTTTACCGCATCATTCAACAATGCAAGAGCAGCTGTGGTTCCGTGGGTGCCACAGCTTTCCAGACCCATTGCCTCAAGGATAGCCGCTACACTATCACCAACTTCAGGTGTGGGTGCAAGTGAGAGATCCACAACTCCAAAATCAGCTTCCAGTCTGCGGGATACTTCCCTGCCGGTCATCTCTCCCATTCTTGTGATTTTAAAGGCGGTTTTTTTTATACACTCAGCAATTTCTCCAAGGTCAGGATTATCCAGATCCCTTATAGCAGAATTCACTACACCGGGGCCACTCACGCCCACATTTATGACACAATCAGTCTCACCGACTCCGTGAAAAGCACCAGCCATAAAAGGATTATCTTCCGGGGCGTTTGCAAAAACTACGAGTTTAGCACAGCCAATACCGTCCCTATCCCTGGTAAGATCTGCAGTTTCTTTAATCACTTTTCCCATAAGATTCACAGCATTCATGTTTATGCCGGCTTTCGTAGTTGCCACATTAACAGAAGAACAAACCTTTTCCGTAACTGCAAGAGCCTCAGGGATTGCATTAATAAGTCTTCTGTCACCCGCTGTCATCCCTTTATGGACAAGAGCGGTGAAACCACCTATGAAATCAACTCCAATCTCATTGGCTGCTCTGTCAAGAGTTTTTGCAATGGAAACTATCTCTTTCTGTGTGAATGTTTCTGCAATTGTGGCAATTGGTGTAACAGATATACGTTTATTGATTATGGGTATGCCATACATTTGTTCGACTTCGTCTGCAACATCAACCAGTTTGCTGGCGCAACGTGTCATTTTTTCATGAATGTTGTCGTTAAAGGTCTCAATATCAGGATGAGCACAATCTCGCAGGTTGATTCCCATTGTGACAGTTCGTATGTCAAGGTTCATGCTGGAAATCATATGAATGGTTTCCATTATTTCTTCAGGATGAATGAACATTTATACCACCTCTTTTGGGAATTCAGATACGGTGCATGAAGCGGAATACATCGTCTTTCTGTACCTGGATCTCAACACCAAGTTCATCTCCAGCAGCATTTATTGCATTCTGGAACGCATCAATGTCAAATCCCTTTTTTTTGGTCTCTGTCAGCATTATCATGGTGAACAGATCTTCCATTATAGTCTGGCTTATATCCACAATGTTCACCTCGAATTGGGCTAGTACATTTGTTATATGTGCTACTATCCCAACTTTATCTATTCCAATTACAGTGATAACAAAACGTGTGGATGTCATAATCATTTCTCCTCGATATGTAGAATACGGTGGAACTACGATTTCATCATATTTAATAATGCATCAATATCTAACATTGCTTCAAGTTACATGGCAAAATAATAAATGTATAAATTCAAAGAAACTAATAGTAAAATAATATTTGAATAGAGTAGAATGCAAAATTAAAAAAACTCAATAGTCAAGAAAGTTTAATTTCCAAAAGGGGTCTACTATAGATTGGCCAGTTTTACTAAAGTTTACTTGTTCATTCATAAAAAATAATTTTTAATAAGTGTTATATATGATGCAGTTGCAACTTTTAGCTACAAGATAAAAAGGTGATTAATACATGCCTTGCTGGGAATATGATATAAAACCAATAAGAACTGATGACTGGAGTAAAACAAAAGACGAATTAAATGAAATGGGCAATGAAGGTTGGGAATTAATCAAGTTCTGTGGACCTCTGGATGGACAGGGAGCTTCTGATGCTTTCTTCAAAAGGCTTGTTGATGAAGCAAATATCTGAGTGATCTTCACTCTGTCATTTCATCCATATCTCTGCATATGCAAAACTTGCATAATGCAATCTCCACATCTTTTTGTTTGTTTTTCGCGAGACAATAATATTCATTATCCTCTTTTTGCATTAAATCTATACGCTGAATTAGTTCCAGGCAATCTTCCCTGTCAAAAGTTGAGATTTGAGGGGTTGCGTTGTATTTTTTTATCTCCTCTATGGTTTATAAAGATGCCTGAATAAATCCTCGCCATATATCTGCCTGTATTTTAGAGGAAGGTTTTCAGTACTTTGCAACATCAGATATCTTATTTTCATAAAATCTGAGGGAGTAAATCGGTTTGCCTTCTTTTTTAGATTGGAAATTAATTCTTGTTTATTGTCTAAATGGTTGTAGATCATACTTATTTCCAGCCACATTTTCCGGAACTACACATCTCCATTTTTTCGAAATATTGCTGATGATAATCTTCTGCAGGATAAAATTCAGAAGCGGGCTCTATTTCTGTAACTATAGGTTTGGATTTGCCTGATTCCTGTAACTTATGAAGACAACTCAAAGCAATTTCTTTTTGTTTTTTGTTATGATAAAATATTGCAGAGCGATATTGTGTTCCAATATCCGGCCCCTGTCGATTAGATGTTGTAGGGTCATGAATATTCCAGAAAATCTCCAGCATTTGTTCATAACTTACAATTTGTGGATGATAGGTAATCTCAACAGCTTCAGCGTGGCCTGTACGCCCGGTACAAACTTCCTCATAAGAGGGATTGGGTGTACTCCCTCCCGTGTAACCAACCCTTGTGCTAATAACGCCTTCGACTTCCCTAAATGCTGCCTCTATTCTCCAGAAGCATCCGGCAGCAAATGTCGCTTTTTCCATAGATTTTAAACTCATTTATAATCCCCATGACCTCATTGGTTTTCTGTCAGATATATATTATTCAATAGTTTCTAGGGAATGGTTTATATATCATGTTCGCATATGTTCGAACAATCTTTTTTTACTACACCAGAAGGTAGAGAACATGAATGATCGCAAAAAAGATGACAACAATAGAGACGAAAATAACTCTTTTGAAGACATCGAAGACCTTCTTCAGTATGTTTTTGAAAAGATGAGGGAAGGCAATGGCAATAAACCCTTCGTATATGGGTTTTCCATTGCTCACAATCCCATGAATAATGACCACTTCAATGAACAGTCACCGCCAGCAGAGGATACACCAGAGGATGTTTTTGTAAAAGACCAAACTCCCCTGGTTGAGACATTTAAGACTGACGATGAAGTTTACGTAACAGTCGACGTTAAAGTTGACGAAGATCTTGTGTCAATTACCTCACGCTACAATGAAGTAGACATTGCGGTCCATTTCCCGGATGCTGGACGCACTGAGACACAACACGTAACTCTGCCGGCAAGTGTTGACCCAGGTAGTGAGTCAATCAGCTGCAGCCACGGGGTAATGGATATCAGGTATAAACGGAAAGTTGCTTCCAGTTTGAATTGATTTTATTTTTACTTTACTTCTCCTGCTTTCTTTGCCAATAGGTTCAATTATTGCAGGTGCATTGTCTATAATATAAACAGTGGTACCTATGTTGCAAAGATTGTATGTGCAAGGATTCAACGGGGCCAGATGGGAGGAAAACCGTCTCTAGGTATGATTCACAGCCAGCCAATGAAAAATATTATACTACCCCCGAACATTTAAAAATATTTCCCCTCTCCTCACTTTTCCCGTTATTGCAAGGAAGATGAACGAAGAACAAGCAATATTCGTGCAATGGAAACCCTCACAAAAGGCATTAACGGACAAAGCAAATACCTATCCAGCCTCTCTTTCAGGCGGCCAAAAACAGAAAGTTGCAATTGCAAAATTGGGTCTTCTTCATAGGTGATGGATTGGTAGTGGAAGAAGGTAGCCCTGAGGAACTTTTCACAAATACCCGACATGAACGGACAAAATCTTTTCTTAGTAAAGTTTTGTAACCTTCTTTTTTTTATTGGTTCTTTATTAAGATTCTTTTGAATTAACCAGTCAAAAAAATATAGTACTCAATGTACAATTTTTTAAAAAATTTATAATGCAACAATTTATCTTAAATATATTATATGACATAGATAATATAATATATATTATTAGAAAACATTAATACTATAGTGGATTATATACTATAAAAAACATATGTTATAATATATATAACTTATGTTGTTGTGTACACAATATTACTAAACAAAAAATGCAATTCTCACTTTAAAATTACAGTATCCACGACCTCTTCCTGAAAAGTGAGAGAGAAAACAGTAGATGAATATTATAAGTATATATTTATATATTCATTATTGATCCAATACTCCTACACCTAGAAGGTATAAAATGCAATATAAAACATAGGTATGTTTTTCACCATAATGATTAAAAGCACGCCACAAAAAAATAACTCTTCAAGCACCTTTATCAAAAGGAGAGATCCTTCAGGTAAAAGTATCTGCATGTACCTACAATTTTCCTTATTCATATAATATATATGAACGGATTTGTCTGCCTGATATAATGCACAGATTTAGTAAACACAAATATTACAAATACTATAAGAATATGGCCGTTTCACTCCACTACCGCCCCCTTTAGTGCACAGAAAAATAGAAGAAACGCATATTTATCAAAAAACAACATTTCATTCATATATTATATGTAATATACTCAGAACCACCGATCCAGCATATTATATATCAAACTTCACTAAATTATAACTCACTTTACAAGATATACATAATAATAAAATTCAGATTTGTTTCAAAGAACACATCTTAAATTTGATAAATGTATTAGTAATAAATATTGCAAGGTAACTTCAAGTAAAAATAACTATTGTCATTTTAAAATATTACATAAAATGAGAACATCCCAAGTAATTATCATCTATTACATATTATAAAATTAAGTGAATACTTCTAACAAACAACCTCAAAATAATTTCAATGTAGGCCAACCCCACATCACCATAAATTTAACAACTAACATAAAAGAAAATATTTTGTCAGGAATTAGTTAGCAAAAAGTGAGATTTAAATCTCCAGATAATAACCAAATAATTCATTGAACAGCGAGTATTTTTTTCTTGCATTATAGAGATACTGGCGAACATAGTTTTCACCCTTTGATTTTTGAATCATAGCTTCAATTTCCCTGGGCGAAAAAACAGTTTCCAGTTTTACTGCTGCAATGTTTTCAATATCTGATATAGATTTACTTTCAATTAAATTGACACTGTTTTGTGAGGCGTCATCGATAATTGACACCGGGTACTCCCCAACCCATTCCCATGCAGGATCAAAAAGAATTATCCTTAAAAGAGAACAATCACCACAGCGACATACTACTGCCGTATAATCCTGAAAATTGTGATAAGTGAAGGAAAATAACAGACCTTCACACTCACTGCATACACCCATTTCATTTTCCTCTTCTTCAAAAGGAGGAATTAATCTATTATCATCTATGCACAATAGCTTATTTGGTAGTGAATAGCGCAAGGTTGATTTATCAAAAGATACTTTCATTATATTAGGCCTCTATTAAGGTTACAGAAACAACATTACTTTACAAACATATAAATAGTTTGATTGTATATATATGAATTAATACATAGATAGGGGTAATTCTATGAAAGCTATTAGATCTAAAATAAAAAACCGTCTCAAAAAGTTCGTAGAACTTGACGTGAGCGGACTGCGTACCCATATACTATCTATTCTTCTCAACGTAAAACAGTTTACGGTTGATGATCTTCACGAAAAGATCAACAAGCAGTTCGACGCATCCAGAAGTGTAGTAGCCTCTATGGTTGGTTATATACATTCAAAGTTGGGTATTCTGAGATCCCATAAGGAGTCATACAAGACCCCTACAACATATTCATTGAAGGAAGAATATGTGGACTTGATACAGAATGCCATTACCGCGCGAGAAAAACCATCCACATGAATGAGTATTCATGGTAGCAATAAAGGATGCTCCACGTACATCCACCACCCTAATAATACGTTCGGATTCCGGATCCAGAATCACACATTCCAGAGATCCTTACTATAGCCTCATGCGCAGGCTTTTTCAGGAAGATGCTACTGCACGACGCGGACAGCAATTTCTGACTATAATCGAAGAGCGCCAAAAGAGTGGCAATGCTGTTAAAACAAGTGAATGGGAATCAATAATGAAAGAGCTGGACGTTGGTCGAGCATCTTTCTATGCAATGCGCAACAAATTACTTGGCGCGGGACTCATTTCTAATAAGAATAAGGAATACCGTTTATCGAGCCAGTTCAGTAAAGATCTTATAGATATGGCCAACTGGTGGTCTACTGCTATATTAAATAAAGACCCGGATGAATTATAAATCCCGATAATTTTATATACTAAATATCCAATGTAGGATACGTTTTCGTAGCAGCCCGGTAGTGTAGTGGTCAATCATGTGGGACTCTGGATCCTGCAACCTCGGTTCGAATCCGTGCCGGGCTACTAAATTTTTTTGCTAATTTTTTAAGTGTTTGGTTTATTGCCATATAACTGATCGTAAGTGCAACATATAAATATATACAATAGATACTGAAATATTAGTGATATGTAAGTAATCTCCAATATACGATGTGTTGGAGGCAATAACATCAAGAATACGGAGGATAAACCGAATACAAAATGTGTCGAAGCTGCATTAAGAAAGCGGACACATGACCTGGAAGAGCGGGCCAAGGAACTAGACTGCCTCTACCAGATATCCAGAATTGTCGAAAAGGAAAGAAATCTGGACACAATTTTACAGGAAATAGTCGACTTCATTCCTTCCGCCTGGCAATATCCATACATAGCTTGTTCAAGGATTACCGTGGAAGAAAATACATTTATGAGCCCGCATTTTCAGGAAAGCCAGTGGAAACAGGCCGCCCCATTAATTGTTGAGAACAAAAATGCAGGTTGCCTCGAGGTTTTTTATCTTGAAAATAAGCCACAAGCAGCGGAGGGGCCGTTCCTCAGGGAAGAGCGCAAGCTGATTGATGCCTTGGCGGAAAGGGTAGGAGACGCCATCGAACTGATGCGTGTAGAAAAAGAACTCAGCAACTACCGCAAGAACCTGGAAGAAATCGTAGAAAAACGTACTTCTGAACTAACCTTTGTCAACCAGCAACTACAGAAGGAAATTGCTGAACGGGAACGTGCTGAAAAGTCCCTCCGTGAATTTGAAGATATGAGGATTAAAGAAATTCATCACAGGGTAAAGAACAATCTGCAGGTTGTCTCCGGACTGCTGTATCTTGAATCGACGAATTTTAACCATAATGAAGTAGTAGAAGCTTTCAAACAAAGTGAAAATCGGGTACGTTCGATAGCTCTTATACACGAAAAGTTATATCAGTCCAGCGACTGCAAAAACCTCGACTTTTTGGATTATGTTAATGAGCTTATGGAATATCTTATGCATTCTTATGATCTTGATAATAACAAAGTGATTGTAAACGTCAATGTGGATAAAATCCATCTTGAAATGGACAGGGCCGTACCCCTTGGAATCATAATCAATGAGCTGGTTTCCAATGCCCTGCAACATGCTTTTAATGAAGGACAGGATGGTGTAATCGAAATTCATTTCGCTAAAGAAAATAGTGGTTATAGCCTGATTGTGCATGACAGTGGTGACTTTCCCAAAGAAATAGATTTCAAGAATACAGAATCTCTTGGACTGCAACTTGTAACCAATCTTGTTTCCCAGATAGACGGTACAATAGACCTGAACACAGCTGAAGGTACTACTTTTACGATACACTTCTGAATACAGGAAAAAATCATATCTGACCTAAAAAGTAATGATAGCAACCCCGGAAAAGGTTGCTGAAATGTTTTCATTTCCCAATACTTTTCTCGGTTTCCATCACCTTGAGATATATTTTGAGTATCGAATCTGGATTCAGAGAAATGGAATCAATGCCTTTTTGCACAAGGAATTCAGCAAATTCCGGGAAATCACTTGGGGCCTGACCACAGATCCCGCTGTGCTTATTATTTCTTTTTGCACCTTTTATTGCCATGGATACCATCGCTTTTACAGCCTCATCCCTCTCATCAAAGGTTGAAGCCAGGATCTCAGAATCCCGATCAACCCCCAATGTTAGTTGTGTCAGATCATTGGACCCGATCGAAAAACCATCGAAGTATTTGCTGAATTCATCGATCAGGAGTGCATTACTGGGAATCTCACACATCATATATACCTGCAGGTTATTTTCACCCTTTTTAAGGCCGTGTTTGTCCATTTCTTCGATAACTTTGCGGGCTTCCTCCACACGTCTGCAGAAAGGAATCATTAGAATAAGGTTGGTAAGCCCCATTTCATCCCTAACCTTTTTCATCGCCCTGCATTCAAGAGCAAACCCTTCCCTGTACCTTTCATCATAATAACGTGAAGCTCCCCGGAAACCAAGCATGGGATTATTTTCCTTTACTTCAAAATCTTCTCCACCCAGCAGGGTTGCATATTCATTGGATTTGAAATCGCTCATGCGCACAACTACTGGCTTTGGGTAGAATGCAGCTGTGATTGTCGCGACACCTTCAGCAAGCCTTTCCACAAAGTAATCCCCTTTATCTGAATAACCCTGTGTCAATTTTTCAATCTGATTGACCGCACCCTGATCTTTGACTTTTTCCGTATGAACCAGCGCCATCGGATGAATCCCTATATAACTGTTTATGATAAACTCAAGTCGAGCCAGCCCGATTCCATCATTTGGTATCCGGGACAGTGCAAAAGCCTCTTCAGGATTTCCCAGATTCATCATTATTTCTGTTTGGGTCTTGCTGACATCTTCCAGCTCTGTGGTTTCCTTATGGAATGCAAGTTGGCCTTCATAGACCCTGCCTGTGTCCCCTTCAGCACAGCTTACAGTAACTTGACTACCCGTTTCAAGGATTTCTGTGCTGTCATCCGCCCCCACAACTGCGGGAATGTCAAGCTCACGACTGACAATAGCTGCATGACAGGTCCTGCCTCCTTTATTGGTAATGATGGCTGCTGCATTTTTCATCACAGGTTCCCAATCCGGAGTGGTTGTATCTGCCACCAGGATTTCCCCGGGTTTGAAGGAAGACAAACCAGAGACATCTTTGATAACATGCACCCTGCCCGAGGCTATCCTGGACCCAACACTTCTGCCTGTGACAAGCACCTTGCCTTTTTCATCCATGTAGTAGGTTTCAAGCACATCCTTCCTTTTCTGGGATTGTACTGTCTCCGGTCTTGCCTGAACGATGAATAATTTTCCTGTATCACCATCCTTTGCCCATTCTATATCCATAGGCATTGCCTTATTCGATTTCCCGGAATAGTGTTTCTCAATTGTGACAGCATATCTGGCAAGCTGCAGTACCTCCTCATTGTTGATACAGAAGTCTTTTCTGTCACTTTCAGGAACATCCACATTACGCGTAAGTACTCTGGAATCTCCCCGGCCGTAGATCATCTTAATCTCTTTGCTGCCGACCTTTTTGCGGATAATGGGCTTATAGCCTTCTTCAAGGGTCGGCTTGAATACGTAGAACTCATCCGGATTTACCAGTCCCTGTACGATATTCTCACCTAACCCATATGATCCGGTGATAAAGACTACATCCTCAAAGCCAGTTTCTGTATCGATGGTGAACATCACTCCGCTTGATGCAAGGTCAGAACGCACCATTTTCATTATACCAATCGACAGGCCTACATCAAAATGATCGAATTTGTTATTTATCCTGTAGGAAATGGCCCGGTCGGTGAACAAAGAGGCAAAACAGCGGCTGCATGCATCATTCAGGGCGTGATAGCCGTGAATGTTGAGATAAGTTTCCTGCTGGCCTGCAAAAGATGCATTTGGCAGGTCTTCAGCAGTGGCTGAACTGCGTACTGCAACATCGGTATCTGCACCATACTGTTCACACAGTTTGTCATATGCAGTTTTAATTTCATCCCATAGATCTTCAGGAATAGGTGCATCCAGGATTGTGTGCCGTGCCCTTTTGCCTATATCAGCAAGGTTACTGAGAGTCTTCGTGTCCAACTCATCCAGAATCCTTCGTAGGTCTTCCAGCACACCTGCCGAATTCAGCACATGCCAGTAGGCCTCAGCAGTGATAGCAAAACCATTAGGAATACAGATGTCCTTATCCGTAAGTTCCCTGTACATTTCACCCAATGATGCATTTTTCCCTCCCACCAGGGACACATCATCAATAGTAATCTCTTCAAACCATCGTATGTATTTGTTATCGCTCATTGTAACCCCACTACTATTTTCAATTAGTTGGTTATATGATTCCGGAATGTATTATATGTTCCTGTGGATACTAAAAATCCATAATTGAACAAACTGCGATACTTTTAATAACTATTAAGAACAAATAGGTAAGGAAGTTATGAGGTTAAATTATCTGGGGGGCCAAATTAATTTCATACTGGTTAACCACAGGTATAACTGATTGCTATGACGTGTTTCTGCTTAGAAAGAATTAATCCTGTAAAGTATTTTTATTGGGTTATCCCGGCGGGCCTATCCAACTATACATCAAGAGGAGAGAAAAGGTGTAGGACAGTAATACCACATTCAGAGAAATTGAAAATGAATGGATAATCATGCCTGATGGCTGCAAACTTGCAGCCAAAATATGGTTACCAGAAGGTACGGAGGAAAAGCCCGTACCTGCTGTTCTTGAATATATTCCCTATAGGAAACGTGATTTCAAATCGATTCGTGATTCCAAAATACATAGATATTTTGCCCAAAATGGTTACGCTGCTATAAGAGTGGACATGCGTGGCAGTGGGGATTCAGATGGGGTACTGGAAGATGAATATCTGCCACAGGAACTCAATGATGGTGCCGAGATCATCGAATGGATTGCCTCGCAACCCTGGTGCACTGGCAATGTAGGAATGATAGGGATTTCCTGGGGTGGTTTCAATGCCCTTCAGATAGCAGCAAAGGACACACCCCATCTAAAAGCGATAATTACAGTTTCATCATCCGATGACCGTTATGCAGATGATGTTCATTACATGGGAGGTTGCATGTTAACGGACAACCTTTCATGGGCCTCGACAATGTTTTCCTATAACTCTCTTCCACCAGACCCTGCTATTGTAGGGAATAAATGGAAAGAGATGTGGCTGGACAGACTGGAAGGAAGCGGTCTGTGGCTTAAGAAATGGCTTCAGCACCAGAGAAGAGATGAATACTGGAAACATGCTTCAGTTGCAGAAAATTATGAAGCGATTTCCTGCCCTGTTTTTGCAGTAAGTGGGTGGGCGGACGGATATTCCAACACTGTATTCAGGCTCATGGAAAACCTGCAGGTCCCACGCAAGGCCCTTATCGGAGGATGGGGCCATAAATATCCTAATTTTGGGGGGGAGGGGATTGGAATTGACTTTTTAAGAGAAGCCACACGCTGGTGGGATAGATGGCTTAAAAAGATCGATAATGGAGTAGATGAAGAACCCAGGTTACGCCTCTGGATGCAGGATAGTGTCTCTCCCCTGATTTCAAGTTGTCCTGGCAGATGGATAGCAGAAAACAATTGGCCTTCTGCCAAAATTGAAAATCAAGAATTTTACTTATCGAAAGGCAGGATCCATCTTGAAGAAGATGAAATCAAAAATGAAGATATGAGGATCAGAAGTCCCTTAAGTGTCGGACTTTTTGCAGGTAAATGGTACTCCTACTCAGAGTCAACCGACCTTCCCCATGACCAGAGCGAAGAAGACGGAGGGTCTCTTGTTTTTGATACACCTGAATTAGAGGAAGATATTGAAATACTTGGATCTCCGGAAGTAGAACTCGAATTAGAATCAGACCAGCCTATAGCTATGATTGCCCTGCGCCTAAACGACGTATGCCGGGAAGGAACCTCTACAAGAGTTACTTATGGACTTCTTAACCTTGCACACAGAGATGGTAATGAAAATCCTATTGTGCTTGAAGTTGGTAATACATACAGGATTTGCATAAAAATGAATTATGTGGCACAAAATTTCCCCGCTGGCAATAAAATACGACTGTCGATTTCAACTTCGTACTGGCCGTTTGCGTGGCCAAGTCCTGAACCTGCAGCTTTGACTATAAAGAGCAAGGGTAAACTCATACTACCTGTAAGACCAAAAAACAAAGAAGATGACAAATTACCAGATATAGGAGAACCGGTCTTATCAGAACCAATTCGCTCCACACTTCTGGAGCCTGCAAAGAGAGAATGGACAGTTCAACATAATCTTGCAACAAATGAAGTGAAACAACAGATTATCAATAATGATGCCTTCTTACGGCTGGATGATATCAATCTGGAAATTGGAAAAGAGACAACTGAAGTTTATTCTTATTTGAATAACAATTACAATACAGTTAGAGGAGAAGTGGAAAGTACAAGAAGTCTGGCGCGTGGAGATTGGAAGATTGAAACCCTGACAAGAACAGTACTTACATCCACACCGACTCATTTTCAAATTCGGGCAATCCTTGATGCTTATGAGGGTGATACACGGATTTTTAGCAAAAGCTGGGACGATTTGATTCCACGTGATATGATGTGAGGAAGATAAATGAAGAAAAATATTTTTGTTGTAGGAATGGATTCCTTCAACCTGGAAAAACTTAGAAAAGTGCCGGCCGCCAAAGAATGTGTATTTCATTCAGCTATTGACATTGATGAGATGCGGCATGTGGATAAATTTGATGTAGAGAAACTGTTATCAGTTGCGGAAAACAGAATGAGGGCTGTTGAAGGTGGACCAGCCGGTGTAATTACATATTTTGATTTCCCTGCACAGGACATGGTTCCAATTCTGGCATCAAGAATGGGTTTACCGGGCCCAAGTTTTGAAAGTGTCCTTAAATGTGAACACAAATACTGGAGCCGGTTAGAGCAGCAAAAAGTAATCTCAAAACACATACCCGCATTCTGTGCCTTTAATCCTTTTGATGAAGATATATTTGATTCTATAAATCTGCCTTTTCCTTTCTGGATAAAGCCTTTCAGGTCATTCCGTTCATTCCTTGCTTTCGAAATAGAAAATCGCGGACAATTCGAGGCAACACTGGAACAAATACGTGAAAGTATTGATTTCATTCACAAACCGTTTATGCAACTTTTACAGAACCAGAATCTTCCTGCAGATATAACTCAAATGAAAGAGAGCTGTATCGCAGAAACACCTCTTTACGGAAGGCAATGTACCCTGGAAGGATATGTGTACAAGGGAAAAGTAAAGGTGTATGGTGTTGTGGATTCTATCAGGGACCAGCATTTTTCTTCATTCTCACGTTATGAATATCCTTCATCATTACCAAAATGGGTCCAGAAAAAAATGATGAAAGTTTGCAAACGATTCATAAGATCCATTGGACTTGATAATTCGGCTTTCAATGTCGAATTTTTTTATGATCCATTCCATAAACAGGTATATTTACTGGAAATAAACACCAGGATATCCCAGTCTCATGCTGACCTTTTTGAAAAAGTCCATGGTGTTTCACATCATCAAATCATGCTACAACTTGCCCTTGGAGACAAACCAAAACCTCTGGGCAATAAGGGCAAATTCCGGTACGCAGCAAAATTCATGCTCAGGACATTTGATTCCGGTAAAGTGGTTGCAGTTCCGTCAGATGAAGAAATTGCTTCGGTTATGAATGAAATGCCGGGTACAATAGTCAAAGTGCTGGTTAAAGAAGGACAGCAACTATCAAAGATGGAGTTGCAGGACAGTTATAGTTATGAACTTGCGGATATTTTTATAGGAGCAAATAAACGGTCTGAACTTGTGGATAAATATGACAGGGTTATTGAAATGATAACTTTCAGTATAAAGAAGGATATCTAATAATTTAAAAGAAATACATACTTATTAGTAAATCAGGAAGCAGGGCAGTGTATTCTGTTTAAGCTTCCAATCCAGCCATAACAAATAACTTTTTAAGCGTCTGGATAGATATAGATAGTTAGAGCATCACCTAGCTGGAAATAGTTAATATGAATACTAAGTGGAGGATTACATGTTAGAAGTAAAGGACCTTACTGTTGAGGTTGGTGGAAAAGAGCTGCTAAAAGATGTCAACCTCAAAGTGGAAAAGGGTTATACAAATATCATTCTGGGGCCAAATGGTGCAGGAAAAACTGCTCTTTTGATGACATTGATGGGATTTAGTGGTTACAAGATAGTAAGCGGGCAGATATTATTCAAAGGTGAGGACATAACTCATATGTCTATTGATGAAAGGGCAACAAGGGGAATTGGAATTATGACCCAGCGCCCCCCAAACATGACTGGAGTCAAACTGAAAAATCTCTTAAAACTGATAGCAGGGGATAAAGATATGGAGCAGATGGCTGAATCCCTTGATATGATTAGATTCATGGAAAGAGATATCAACGTGGGATTTTCAGGCGGAGAAATCAAAAGATCCGAATTATTACAACTTGCTGCACAAAGTCCATGTATCTATTTGTTTGATGAACCCGAATCTGGTGTAGACCTTATGAGCATTGACATTATCGGAAGCACAATAAATGATCTGGTCCATGGTGATTCAACCTGCCCGGGTGACCGTAAAGGTCATGGAAAGTCAGCTTTAATAATTACACATACAGGTAAGATTTTGGATTACATCGAAGCAGACCGTGCTTATGTCCTCTGCAACGGAACAATAATGTGCGAGGGGAATCCCAGGGAGATGCTTCAGGAAATCAAAGAAAACGGTTATGAGGAGTGTATTACATGCAAACTGAAGAAAGCCTGAAAAAAAGGGCTAAAGCAGCACTACGAAAGGAAGCTGCATACGGAGAGAAATTTGATCTGGATGAGTATTCGATTGCTCCAAAAGAAACTAAATACACTGATAACCTGAATGAACTCGATGAGAAATCCCAGAGAACTCTTCTCAATGTAGGAGTTGTTCCCAGCGGGGAAGGCAGAGGTGGCAGCCTTGTAATGGTTGATAATGCCATATCTCATTCCTCAGTTTCCGATAGAGAAATTGAATTGATGCCTCTTCACTTTGCAATGCAAAAGCATGATTGGCTTAAAGATTATTCCTGGAATCTGGTACCTGTGGATGCAGATAAATACACTGCGACCAGTTATCTGGAGAACGCCAATGGTTATTTTATAAGAGCTCCTGAGGGAGTCAAAACAAAATTACCCATCCAAACCTGTCTGCTAATGGGTTCAAAAGACGTTTCTCAGACAGTCCACAACATTGTGATTGTAGAAGAAAATGCCAGGCTGGATGTAATTACAGGTTGCTCCACAAGCAGCGATGTGGATAAAGCTATGCATCTGGGCATTTCGGAAATGTATGTAAAGAAGGGGGGTACCCTGAATTTTACCATGATCCATAATTGGGCAGAGCAAATCGGTGTACGTCCCAGAACAGTAATTCATCTGGAAGAGGGTGCTACCTTCATCAACAATTATGTTACGCTCAAAGCCGTAAAATCCATCCAGAGCTATCCGACAGCCCGCCTTACAGGCAAGGGAGCCTTTGCCAGATTCAATACCATTGCTGTGGCACATCCCGGTTCTGAATTGGATCTTGGTAGTCGTGTTATATTTGATGCACCCGACACAAAAGCAGAGCTTGTCTCCAGAACGATCACAACCGGTGGGACTGTTATTGCAAGAGGAGAAATGATAGGAAATGCAGTCCAGTCAAAGGGGCATTTAGAATGCCACGGACTTGTCCTGAACAGTAAGGGAACACAGAGGGCAATCCCCATCCTTGAAGCAAACGTGGATGATATTGAACTGACACACGAAGCAGCGGTTGGCAGGATTGCAAGGGAACAGGTAGAATACCTTATGGCGCGTGGTCTTTCTGAAGAAGAGGCTGTAGGAATGATAGTGCGCGGTTTCCTTGATGTAGGTATCTCCGGGATCCCGGATGAGCTCCAGAAAGATATTGATGAAACAATCGCACAGATTGGCAAAAGTGCAATGTGATGCAATAGGCATCACATATTCTCTATTTTCAGATCAGTCACTTACCATTTTTGCAGCTTCATCCAGTTCCTTTAGTTTTGTAGGGATGGGATTGTCCCTCAGAAGTTTTGCCATATAAGCAAGATTGTTTACCATATACCTGACAGTCCTGTTTGTGTAGAGGTGTTTGTCTCCTCCTGCATCAATATAGCTTGGACCCGGACCTGCATCACCCACCCAGTAACAATCAGCATTCGGAGGAATTGTACAACCAAGATGGGTCAGATTGAAAAGTGTGTTTGCAGAAACATTGTGTGCTCCATCCTCATTGCCCGTCACAATAACTCCGGCTACCTTGCCATAAAGTGGATATTGCCCTGTTAGGGGTTCAGCATCTCCATAAGATCCATCCAATCTTTCAAGTACCATCTGTGCCACTGCAGATCTTACTCCAAACCATATTGGGGATCCTATTACGAGTATATCACAGGCTTTTATTTTTTCGAGAATCTGTGGCCATTCATCATCGCCTCCTTCATCCGAGGAAACCCCAAAAGCTATGTTGTGGTCTACAATGCGTATTACCTCACTATCTACACCAAGGTCCTGAAACAGTTCAACTGCTTTATCAATAAGGGCTTTTGTATGCGATACTTCAGGTGATTTTTTCAGTGTACAGTTTAAAAAGAGCGCTTTCAATGACATAATGAATATGTTGGTCAGTTGTGACATATAACCTTTTCCTATAATGAAATCGACACTGTTCAGTAAAAACATCTTTCCCATTGATAAGGCGTATATGAATTTAGATTTTGATGATTTCTGATGTAATTATGGTAAGCGATAAACATATTGATCCAACTATTGATATATTGGACCAATCCCTCTTTATGTGGGAAATATTTATCGAACATCTTAATCCTCCTTTTAAAAGATTTGACCATCGCTCGATATAATTTCTGATATCCCCGGATATTACAGTTCTCTGAATCCCGGGTTTCGCT